>Ga0056128_1009368_pt1 | contig 12304 bp, 11 predicted proteins | sample WorMetLIZISLAND2_FD_71113 | JGI IMG/M metagenome (GOLD analysis project Ga0056128, IMG submission 71113) | Marine gutless worms symbiont microbial communities from Max Planck institute for Marine Microbiology, Germany - Olavius geniculatus... ...
AGACCAAAACGATTAAAAATGGCGGAAAAACACGTAAACCTAACAGGAAATTAATCAACCATTTACGCTTGGACTTGCTTATTTAATTGCGCCGCGCACGCAAATGACGTAGGGCCTAATGACGTAACATCTGACGTCATTGCATATTTATTACGGCGTTTATTTTTGGTACCAGACTGCTTAAATTTACTAAACTATCCGTACGCATAGGACTGTAAATGGCCGCCATGTTTTCGCTCAGCTAAAGTCAAAAGATGAAGTGGATTCAGGCTCAGCGAAAGTTAAGCCCTAAGGTCTAAAGCTATCTCTTCCATGCAAATCGAACCGACTTTAGCCAGGTTAGTTCGGCTGAGCTGTGGTCTAAATAGGTACTTTTGGACTCAGCGAATTGCTGAGACTTTTCGCTGAGTCCAAACTTCGGTCTAAGTAGGTACTTTAGACTCAGCGAAAGTCTCAGCGAAATCACTTCATTTTTTGACTTTAGTAGGTACTTAAAAGTGAAGTGACCCAGTGTGTGTAAACTGTGGATTGTGTGTGTGTCGTAGAGCTGCAGGAACGTGTTGTCTAAGTTGAGACTGAGACGCGACGTTAAGTCGTCTTCTGCCGGTTCAGCGTCTGAGTCAACAAGTGCCGGCACTCGCACTTACGACTTCAACAAGTGGAGGACTGATCGTCTTCGGTCAGTACTGTGCTGCAACGTAGTTCGGTTTTGCATGTAATCTATGGCTTTATGTAGTAAGTTTTGAATGAAAAAATGTGTGTGATTTTGTAGTGAAGCTAAAATGTGCTGCTTTGGTCATCGGTGAAGTTCGTCCATATGTGTTTGCCATCTGACTGGTTTTGTTTGATCATATATAAAAAAAACTGCAAACAATTTATTTAATGTTGTGTAAAACAGCAAAAATCATGAAATCATGTCATGTTTCATTGGCGTCACTAATATTTGTTAGTGTCATTTGTTTAACCACGAGGAAACTAGAGCATTGTGCAGTGTTTTTGAACTTGTGTCAACTATTCGTATTTTATTTGTATCCGGCCGAATAATGTCATAAATTATTTTTATTCGGTCGAATAGTTAAATCTACTATTCGGTACAGCCCTAGTAGAATAGCATTGGCTTGTGATGGATGGACTGTTGTAGGGATGGATACACCGAGGCACAGATAATGGAAGTATCGGCACGCTATGACATTGATGTAGGTCAAGGCATCAGTCGTGCTGACCTCCGCAAGATGCATGCAGACCTCAGTAGGCATAAGGTATAATCGGGTCATCTGTTAGTTGTCTCGTAATAAATAATAACTAGAAATTTGGGGCAAAGCCCATTGTGAGTCAGCCTGGCGTTCTAAGTCCAATTTGGGGGAATTTATGGGGTGAAATTTTCCCGGTGGCAAAGTTCATGTGGCCCAAACTCAAATGCATTAGCATACGCAGAACGCCCAATGTCGACTTAGGTAGGTCAACGTGCGTGCCTGTAACTTTTTTGTTAGTGAACCAAAGTTCATCATTTTTTGTTCAAAGGGGAATGAATTGCCGTTGATAACACTCTTTACTGCTTGTCGATATCTCTATGTGTTCCAGAGATATTTGTGGCCACAGTCAAAAGTTTTCCTACATGGCACCAAATTTTTGGCGTTTTTTGGTCCCCAAAATTTTAAGGGGGTGATGCCCCCCAAAAGTTGTACCCGCATTATCACCCAACCTAGACTCACATCATGTGGCGAAGTATCATGGGGCTACTCCCACTACTGCCTAATTTATAGGCATGCACTTGCTGAAATTTAAGCCAATCTTGGGCCCCTTTGAAAAAAGTTGTAAGGGGGACCCACGTTCCTGGTAGGGGATGTGCTAGTAAAGCACGTAAAAATTTGGGGGCACAGCACCCCTTACGGGCCAAAATGTGGTCTTCTGAAAAAGTCTATTTGGGTGGGTACGATTTCATCGCTAGATCTTTGAAATTACTGGACCGAAGTTTATCCAACTTTCTTTACCTAACATGGGAGAAATCGAGAGATCGATCAAATACTTGACCGATTTTGAATATCTTCATCTGTTCCGGAGATATTCACCATCGAAGTTTGAAGTCGTCCGAAATCGGCCAAATTTTGCATTTTTTTGGCCACTAAAATTTTTTGGGAGGGCCCTTGAAATTTGACTGGCATTAAAAAATTCGGCCTAGTACTGATCACTGTGCAAAATTTCATGCCGATTGGCCGATGCATCTTGGAGATCTTGCATTGAGAATAAGAAAAAAGAAAACACCTGCAGTAAAACATAGTCTGCTCTTGAAACTACCGTTTCTGGGTGGACTAACAAGTCTCAAGTAATTCAGTACAATGTGGAATTGCTGTTAGGTGCTGCCCACTGGTGAATCATAAGTAGGCAAATGCAAGTTTTGGCTGGGGTTCAACGTCCAAATCTGGTCTTCCCTTAAGGGGCCTCCATCTGACACAATTTTTTTGGATTGTAACATGTGAATTGTCTTAAGACATTCAAAAATTGATCTTATGATTTTATATTTGAATATGTCAAAGATATATCATAAATGTTCCGTGAATTAGCTCATTGTTTTGTGATGTTTGCAATCTGTATGCGTGAAAAGTGTATAAGATTTTTATGAAGTGTTTCTGAAATCCGGCTAGGACCCTTTTTCTATTAGCCTTGAAACAGTAGTTTGCATATTTTTCAATATTGTTTGTTGTATTTTCATTTTTTTTGATTCTTGCTTTTTTATCTGCCTTTTTGTGTGTTTATTTGTTTTTTGTTTGTTTTTTAGCTTTTATATTGTGCGTACGTTTGTGTTGCTGCCGCTATAGCAAAAAAGTTTTCATTAGCAGACAACAGTTGTATTAAGTTTTTTGTATTCGCCAGGTGGCAACACCATTCTCGGTGAAGGCTTGGAATCTTTTGTCACTTCTAGTTTACTACATAACTTGTCGTTTATTGTGTGCATTATATTGTGTGTTTGTATGTGTTGCACATTGTGCCAGTGATTTTAATAATTTTGTCATGGCAATGCCATGAAGAAACTTAACACGAGTGACTAGTTTTGCCCACCTCACCTTAATACTGTTGCTGCACTACCTTGCAAAATACTAAAGTCATAGTTTGGCGTTTACAGCAATGAATTCGTACTGGATAGTAAATTTACATTAAGCTATTAAAATTGGCAGACGTTTCAGGTAGTTATTCAAAAGATAACGCTAGCGCAGTTTTTTTTTTGAGACATGATGTGTATGTGTGTGTGTGGTGCAGTTGACAGAGAAGGAAGACTCAGACAGTCTGTCACTGAGTGATGACGATGATGACTCGACAACCACAAAGTCCGACTTACATGCTGGCGACGCTCGCAGACGTGCCGGTTAGTGCTTGCAATCCCCAGATCTATCCCAGCTGTCTTTGCCAATCTCGAATTCTGAGATTGGCGGCTTTCCGTTTCCAGGATTTTGGGATTACAAACAATCATTAAATGAAATCGAATGAAATATTTCATTTGCGTATGAGTCCTTGCTGTACACTCTTTAGTTGGATTTTGACAGTCCCAGTCGCTCCTGCAGTTCGAATACACCCAAATGCTCATAGTAGTAGGGACTTATTGCATTCTATGAATGAATTAGGCCTAATCTTATAGATTGACTATGCAGATACTGGACAATGACAAGTGTGTAAGCCTAATCCCAGAAACTGGATCCCAGGATTAGATTTCTTGATCCTGGAATTGAGAAATGAATTTCAGAGTTGTAATCCTGTGATAGAATATGATGCGATGTGAATTTGCACTGTCAGTTTAATGAAGTGTATAAACGTAAGAAGAACTGAAATGTTTGTAATGGAAATGAAATGAGAAACTAAAATAGAAGCACAATTATAATGTAAAACATAAAAAATCAGGAAACTGTAATTTAGTCACTAATGGTGATGGTGCAGGGGGGACTGAGCGTGGAGGGCATGGAGTGACGCATGAGGAGTTTTCGATGCTGCAGCGTCGAGTCGATCGCATGGAGCACTCCATTGGAAGCATTGTCTCAAAAATTGATGCCGTTCTGGTCAAACTAGAGGCGATGGAACAGACTAAAGCAAGACGACGTGAGACCGTTGGACATCTGCTTGACAGTATTGCTGAGGTCTGCTATGTTTGTTAATATTTTTCAGTTGGTAAGACACTGTTTTGTTGCAAAGAATATAACGTCAAATTCTGTCAGTTCCGTGTCTTTGCCTAATATGAACTCAGGCTGCTTTTCAAGTCTTTCACTGGCATGCTCTGTGGACATTTTGCAATGAAGTGGTAAATATCTCATTACACCCTTACTGAGCTATTGAGCATCACCTGCCATATGGGATCAGACAGCATCAACTGACACAGGTAAACACACCCTGCTTCAAACCCCGCCAGATAGGCCAGTGCTCGATTCACCTACCCCAGAGGGATGGAAGGCTGAGTTGACCTTGGTGCTGACTTGGCATAAAAATGGCATAATGGTTTACCTGTTTGCAGAGAGTCACCCATCCAGATATAGCAACCTGATCGAGAGTCAAACCCATGACTCTTTGATCATAGTTCTTACACTCTACCATTCCGCCACATGGTATGAACATAAGTGGCGTTTTTCAACAGCTAACAGGGCGTGTCTGTTCTACCAGACCCCGCCCCTATTGCCTTATTTGAATGCTCATTATTCAGCTGGGTCAACCACTAGCGTGATCTGCCTACCAAGGTAAAACTGGTCGTTCTAGTCACGTGACTTTGGTGGGCGTGTCTGTTGTTGTTTTGGTTTGATCATCTGTGATTTGTTATCAGAGGCACGTTTATCAGTTTCACGTCCAAAAGTCGTACGTTGTGAATATGTATCTTTAACTTTCACATTAGTAGTATGGTGCATACTGCCGTAAGAAACTGTCTTAGATGCGTGCCGATGACCATAGATACGTCTCTATGCGTTAGACCAGCATCGTTTTTCGTGAATATGTAAATGAACATGACGTCAGCAGTGAACAGCCCCTCCCCATTAGCTGTTGAAAAATGCAGCTATAGTGTGTTGTCTGTGTGACAGTCGGAGGGCGTGACGGACGAGTCAAAGCGTCAGCACATGGAGCGTTTGGTTCGTGATGAATTGGAGCGCTGGGACTCCGAGTCTTGTATCAGTAGTCGCTATGACCCTTCACCGCCATCCAGTACTAGTGGGCGGGCCGCCGCACAGGCTGCATCAGACCACTCACAGGTATACCACTAGCAACTATTGGACTGTAGTTGTTGTTAATAGTCAACGTCTAAAGTACTATGAATAGTGGGTGTAATGTAGTGTATCTATCAGTAGTCACTATGATATACACTGTGGTCCATAAAAAAGTGCCACTATTATTTTATGAATAGCTTTGTGAAACATTGGTCAATTTTAATAATTTTTGGCACACTACATCAAGAAGAAACTTGACGCAAATGACTGTAGTTTTGGCCACCTCACTTTGATACTGTTGCTACACTACCTTGTGAAATGCAGATGTCGTAGTTTGGCCATTTACAACACTGAATTCATTCTGGATAGCACACGCGTCGTCACGGAAATGATTAACTGAAAAGCGACAGACACGAATGGCAACCATTGTATCTCAAAAAGTCATACGTGTCATGTCACGTCATCTTAATTACAGCATGTGCTCAAAATGTCCTGCTACAGCGTGAATGCAAGTGGCAAACGTTGACACCACTCGCCAATAGCAGGCTCAATAACCTGCGTTTCACAAGGTAGTGTAACGACAGCAATAAAGTGATGTGGCCAAAACTACAGTCATTTGCATCGAGTTTCTTCCTGGTGTTGCAGGCCAAATATTACCAAAATTGGCTGTTTCACGGAGCTATTCAAAAATCAATAGCGACACGTTTTTATGGACCACGGTGTACAAATGCAAGATGCTATGTCGTCACGCTTGAGTTTACTGCGATTACAGGCAGGCACTTGTCACCCTATAGTGAGATATAGCAGGAGGACTAAATACATCATGAAATACTTACTCATACACTGTTTTGCTGCAGGAGTTCTTTGGCAGTGGAAGCAATGCGTGCTGATCTGATATCATCCGTCTGAGCAGTGATGCAGTTCGGTCGTCCACTTCGTCCGAGTCCTTGTCAGTGGCTTCAAGTCCGAGCCACGAGGGTTCAAGTCTAAGTCCAAAGATTTTGATGGGACATAGTGTTCATAAAATTCTTGTGTTTTCAGTTTAAGGAAGAAACAACAGTGCTATAGAACGTTGTTGAAATTAGTCAACAGTTGTCCGTTGGTGCTACGTTAACCAGGTATTTAGTTAAAATACGAAAAATCAACTTGGTGCAGTTACTTTGTACGTGCAACAGCATCTACTGATGTAGTGCATCTTAGCCATTGCAATTCTGTCTGTCCATCCGTCCATCCGTCACACGGGTGGATCAGTCCAAAATGGTGCAAGCTAGGATCACCAAATATTCACCATCGGCTGCCTGGAAGACTCTAGTTTCAGTTTCTAGTTTCTAGTTTTATGTTTTCCATAAATTCGAAGGGGGTAACCCTGAACGAGGGAGCTAAATAAGAGGGGGTGGGAAAAATTTGCGATTTTCAGTCAAAACAGCATTGGTTGAGCGAGACAGGTGGCGCCCTCTAGTGGGTACAAGTAAAAAACTATAGATAATTTGCCACCAGTTGTCTGGCACCCTCTGGCGACTGATTTTGTTTCACTGGGCTTTCAAAGTTCAGACATGCACCGCTGTTGCGCATTCCCGTTTGCGTTAGCAGGGCTTTTCTTGTACTTCCAAGTCACACCGCACTGAGTTAAGAGTCCAATGGATCCAAGTCCGAGTCCTAAAATAATAAGGACTTGGGAGTCCACTGCTGGACTCGAGGTGTACATCACTGCATCTTAGATCTCACAGCTAGTCATGACATCCGACCGACCAGTATTAGCTGCTGTGCTCTTTGTGCCTTCATCTTTACAGAGTGGTCCAAGTGTTTTTAACTGCAGACTCGTTTTGAGACGGACGTCTTTTGTTGCTTACAGTCGTAGCAGTATTGCTCGTTTCTTTTGTTTTAATGTATCGTGCAATATGTTGATGTCATTGTTATTGTTGTGTTAGTGGTTGCCACTCGATGTGTGAGCTTTTCGCAGAATGTACAGCTTGTTTTTTGCTGCTGTTGTGCCTTCGCTGCTGATCTTGTTTTTGGAAAACTACATTGTGTCCCGTATACATGGTATTACCAATGCTGACGCTGTTCAGCAATACCAGTATTTCAGTAGTCAAGAAAGGCAATATCGGTATACCGGTATTGATGCCGGTATTTCGTTCAATGACGCTGTTAGTGAGAAAATTTTAATCTGACTGGCAGAAGACAGGCAATAAGCAGTTGTAAATAATAACTCCGTAGTGTATCTTATATTATACAAATATTCCGGACTTATATATCCCTAATGAAGTCACTTAATGATTTATCTGACGCTAAGTGTTAGAAGAAAGTTAGTGACTGACCTAAGAAAACATAGGCCTAATGTGTTACGAGTTTTATTTCCCAGCTTCGAGCATAGCTTAGAGCACAAAATCCCTCAGATGCAAAATAAAAATGCTTTTTCTGCTTCTACAAACGTTGCTTTGAGAGTGATTTCGAGTAGGTCTAGGTAGTCAAACGTAACCTTATGATTGGTGCAAAGTGACTGTGACTCAGTGACCCTTGCTATTCACGGCCTCTCTTGCTAGGTGGACCGGACGTCAGTTAGTCGGGTGACACTGCAACTTCATCCAGCATCCCAAGTTCCCAACCGCCCACACGTCTTTAGCAGCGTGCAATGCAGTCTGTGCTCTGGGTACAGCCTACATGATGCACGGTCGGTGACTCGTAGGCTTACGTCGTACAGCGGCGGCGCTTATACGGTCACTGGCTAAACAAAATAATGGTCACAGATTGCACAGCTCATTACGCTGATGATTTCTACAATTGCTGATACCAAAAACTACGGTATTGGATAGTGCAATACCGGTGCCATTTAGGCCTGTATCCCAATATTCGGTATACCGGTATTGGATGCCCTAGGTGTGTGTTGTTGGTCAAATTTTATTATATTGTGGTAGTGGCTAGATATGAATAACTGGAGAGAGAATGACTGATTCTGGCAGTAGAGTACTAGAGTGTGTAAGACTTGTGATAAAACAGTATTATTGTAAAGCAGTATTATTTGTACAGTGCATAAGTCGATTTTTGTGTATAGCAGACTGTCGTTTATCAAGATCTGTTTTGTATTACAATGTGTTTATCGATTTGCTGATTGCTTGCAGTGTATTTAAACTCGCGCAGTGTGCAGATCAGATAAAGCAGTATTAATTGTAAATCAGTATTATTTGTATAGTATGTAAGTCAGATTTTTGTGCATAACGGACTGTTTCATATGTCAGAATGCATGTTTCAATTTGCTGTGGCGAGGCAAACAGCTTTGCTTGCATACTATTTAAACTATGATAGCGAGCAGATTGTCAACATTAATGATAAAATTGAGATCAATAAATGCATATGGCCTGCTGGCAAGGCACAGAAGCCACAGGTTTATGTTGCAGTTATGCCATTATGTAATGACTAGCACGCTTGTGTCATATCAAAGCAGTGTAATTTGGTACAGAATATTCTGCAACTCACAAGGGTATCTCATGGCAAAAAGTAACGTCAGTCTTATGACTGCTCCATGGGCTGTCTGGATAGAGATCTGAGCATTGATCCGTGCAGACTACTGTCTGATTTTTACTCCATGCACGCTGTGTTCCTAGAGTAGCAAAGAGGAGTATATGACATCAGTGTAATATTGAGGACCAACCGACAACTAACTAACCTGGAAGAAATTCAAATGGCCATATTTTAGCAACCGATCACCCGATCCACTTCGGGTTTGGTTCTTTCTAGGATGAGGTTGTCAGGGTCGGGCAATTTTACAGTGACATTTATATTTGCATCCAACTGACCTGTCGCCATGGCAACAAAATCTGAGAGATGTACTATAACTCTGCTTGCATAAAAGATGTGTCACGGATCTTTAGTTGTACGCCTAATTGCAGCAGTAGCAGTGCTTGCAGTTTTAGTTGTAGTAGTAGACTTAGTAATAGGAGACTGTGGTATCGGTGGTTAACGTGTATGGAGTATACATTAGATTGATCACAATCTAAAGTATTTCTTGTTATGCTCAAAGTCATCGGAAGACAAAAGCTATGAATGATGTCTTGCGACATGTACACAAAGTTCATGAATTTGCAAAATGTATGTTAGTATCCGCTTTCACAGTGCAAACCAGTGATGAGTCAGTGGTTAGCATGCTGCAAGCAGTCTTTCTCACCATTACCAATGCTGCTTAAGTTTGCTGTAAACCAAAAATTTATAGTTGCCAGTATTTTGATTTTTAATCCAGTTAGTTTTTTTTGCCTCCGCCAACATAGTGGCCGGGACATTATGTTTCCAGAGTGTTCGTGCATCCTTGCCTGCGTGTCCGTGCATGCATGAGTCCCGAACAAACATTGTTAGCAAGATGTCTTGGGTATTTGTTGACGGAATTTAACCATACTTTCAGCACTAATGGACTTTGGGGCAAGGATGAATGCATCAAATTTTGGGGTCAAAAAGTGAAGGTCACGGAATGTCAAACATGCCCCAAAATGCACTTTTTGGCCTTGTAGTTGTCAAATGTTGGCGGAGGCATAGTGGTCGATGAAGTTGCAACCACTATCTAGTTTCTTTACTAAGTTCTGAGATTCTTGGTAGATTAGACCACTGTCATGGCTAACTGTTAACGAGATAAGATCATAAATGTTCCGTGTGAACTGACAGTGGTTATAAGATTATCATGCACGCGACACTTGTCTCAAGATTGCCTTAAGATCAGATGATAATCAGTGCCTTTTGTAATGCTCATATCGTGTGTCTTAATATCTCAATCATGCACATATTTGAAATGTACAGTGTACATCTTATTGCGAAATGTACATATGATTAACTGCATGAGTTGTACGTAGCTTTGCAGCAATACTGTGGCATTCACTTTTTGAGCTACTGTTTATAGTACAAAGTGCTCTATTTCATTTGACAACGTTATCAAATTATGCCAGCGCATAAATAGTAAACATTTGTTTTAATAAACGGACTGCATTGCGTACCGATATATATATATATTATGATATATATTAAACCATTTATTGGAATATAACTTGCAAAAACGTAGTAAAACAGTCTGAATCGTGTATGCAACCTGAAAAATACGATCAGGCAGACGAAGTGGCTAAACCTGTTGCCGGGATCTGACAAAAAGTACGACGTCGTATTTATGACAGGTGGGAATTATCACAGAATCTATTAGTTGTTGTTGTTGAGTGAGTGAGTGAGTAGGGTTTAACATCCCACCCGACACAGTATAGGTCATTTCGGGGACGGCCTTTTTAGGCAGAATGCACACAAACACAATAATATATATCTTTATAATGGAACGGTAAGTTTGAACTTTACAATAAACACAAAGTTTAACCTTTACAGAAACATAAACCACAAAAATACAAAAATGAGGTTAACCTAAAATTGTAAGAACTCACATTATATGCATAGTTCTAACAATCTTCCCTGTTATCCTCCCTTTTATCCTAAAATCAATGTGATAATGCTGTCTATTGGAGGCCAGGGGGCTAGTTGTTGTTGATTAACGTCACCAGTGTCATGGGTGGTAAAGGTGACAGCGGGCGGGAAACTGCAAATTTCCAACAGGTGACATTATGAATGCTCAAAATTTCAATTTTACCTCTGAACTCACCCACAAAATTGAGCCCCAAATTTGGTAGTTTTGGAAGAAAGCTTTCCGACGAAGATAATTTTCGGATTGGCTAAAATTTATGGCGTGGAAAATTGCCTTGCCCAGGACATCTCTGATAACAGATCTATGTCTAGCAAGTACGGACTGTCAGGCTATGTTCCGTGGCTGGTAATGTTCTTAGCAACTGTCACTTGGAGTCTGGAGGGGTTATTTCTTGCTAGTTTTGGGCTGTTTCTTGGGCGGTGTCCAGCGCAGGCACGTGGTGTCGACGGTGATCGCAGGTCTTTTGTACTGCGTACTGTTCATCAGGTCGTCAATGACCTTTGGCGTTATGCTGATGACCTTCTGACCCTTCCAGTAGCGGATCAGATTCAGGGATTGTAGTGTTACTATCACGTCATTTGGAGCGATGCTCGTCATGTTGCTGCAAACGTCCGCAGATACACACTGGTTGTTAATACACTAAAAGCTGCAAAAATACATTTACATTTCTTGAAGTTATTCAGGGAAAACTGTAGGCTCCTTTTTCCAGACAAAGTGTGGAAGTGAAGCCATTTCCTAGGTAAACCTCGGTTAAGGGATGGTTACATGCAGGAAGTGGAAAAAATTAGTGGCACTATGGGAACTGTCGGAGTGTGGTCAAAACTTGCAGATCTAATATTGCATATTTATTGCTTTATGTTCAAAACTATCTTAAAAAAGAGTGGCAGTATGCTTTCCAGATGACCAAAAAAGTGCTGCTATGCCACATAGCATTGTTCCACTTCATGCACAAAAAAAATAACAAAAATAAGGGCTAATATTTGTGCTGATCTCTCACAACATTTCAGTGTCCTGTACACACAATTAAGACGGGCAGCACGTTTGCAAAGATGTTTTATTTAGCAAGTTACCACGGCCTTAGTTAGCTGCATTGCACTGCAGAGATTTTAGCCAAATAATGCAAAGTATGTTGTTGATCATTTTATAGTCACATCAGCGAAACGATAGAATAAACTGACAGCTTTAAGTTTAGATTCAGTCTACCTTCCAACAGAGAACAAAGAGATATTGTAAAGCGTTAATGGTCGTATGATGGGCGTTCAGCAAGTTGCACTGATATCCAGATTGTGAAGCATTAACCAGGCCATTTCATTAAGTTTGGCAACCAACACATCACACAGTGAGATGAAAGGCTTTCCACCAGCCAGACCTAACACATACACCGTGTCTCAAAAAAAACTAAGCAGATTTGTTTTTGTCAGAACTGCATCAAATTTCCACCGATTTTGATAATTTTTGTCAGAACTTGTGCTCAAAGTGTGCCCCACGTGCATGGATACAAGCACCCAGACTGCGGCGCCTCTGGCTGATCGCGGCATCAATGATCGACTGGTCGAACTGCGCCCATTCGTTGACGAGACGCGTTTTGAGTTCATCGATGTTCATCTGACAATTTTGAACACAGGTGTTATAGGAACTTATAATTTTGCTAAATAAAGCACCTTTTGTTTATTGTGCGCTAATTAAG
>Ga0056128_1009369_pt1 | contig 12300 bp, 11 predicted proteins | sample WorMetLIZISLAND2_FD_71113 | JGI IMG/M metagenome (GOLD analysis project Ga0056128, IMG submission 71113) | Marine gutless worms symbiont microbial communities from Max Planck institute for Marine Microbiology, Germany - Olavius geniculatus... ...
GCGGACCTTGTTTGACCGGGCGACGTCCGAGCCGGCATGTTCTTTCATTCGGTTGTATTGGCATCAGATTTCATTCGTGTTGTTACTTTATGGTCAGCGCATCGACACTCATCTGACCTTGGATGACCTTAAACCCCAAAATAGAGATTTTTATGGGTTTTTTGGCGATTTCGGGTTGCGAGACACATTGCAAGAGCGAATTGCGCCGAAATTAATTGAGATAGACATAGATTAGCTGCATGTGAAATTTTCAGCATTGAACGTAGATTTCGAACGTCAAAGTCTCGATTTTCTAGGTTCAAGGAAACCTGCGCACGAGGGCATCAAAGAGCGGTACCCCCGTAAAAGTCGCTATTTTTCCGATGTTGGCCAGTCTTTCGTGAAAACGGTTGCAGATAGCCTAAGCATGGGCATCCTATAGGCTTTCGCGCGTCTAGTAAACATTATTTCAAATTTTTTATGTATATAGGCTAAACATGTTAGGGTGACTTAAATAGACAGAAAGCGTGCAGACTTGACACTAAAACACCATGTTAAGTTTTTAAAGATAGTCTACTGTCTACTTGAGTAGAAAAAAATTCTACTGCTACTTAAGTAGTTTTTTGGGGCTACTTTTACTTCTACGTAAGTAGATTTTTGGGATCACTACTTCTACTACTACTCAAGTAAAATTTTTGACTACTTTATACAACACTGGTTTAAACACGGCTTGATTTAACATGAACTAAAATGAGATGAAAACCGCGCGATTTTTGCTTTTATTCTATTTCATTTTCCTCGTTCTGTACGCGCCTTAACGGTGCAGATAGCTGGATAAGTGGTAGGTGATGTATGCAAAACTGTTGCATGAAACCGTTGCAGATGTGTTGCAATGGTGGAAGGCAAGGAGACGATGGAAGTAGAAGAAACTCGGTGTGACACGGCCTTGAGACCGTTCGAAATAAACTACTGTCGTCTGGCATGTCCCGGTCACTGTGTTGTGACTAACTGGTCAACTTGGTCGCGGTGCACTCAAGTAATTACTCCAGATTTATTAATTTCATTTATTATTTATTTACTTATTTTCGTAATTGACTACCATATTTACTTTTATGCCAATAATATAACCAAAGGTGTGATCCCTGTCATATGGCAGGTGACGCTACATAACTCTGAGATGGGTTTCATATGAAGAGCTATCAGCTATACTGGTACTGTTTAACCGTAACCATTGGTTGACTGTTTATGTCTTTTTTCCTCGCCGCAGATAGACTTTGCAATGTCAAGTCGAGTTAACCAATTGAGTTACTGACTGGATGATTGCTTAATTAGAGGCGTTTTTGTCAAAAAAGATCAGAACTTTTGTCTGGCATATTTATAATTGCTTGGCACAAGTAGGCTCTAACTGTAGCTTACTACTATAAAACAATGTTGGGCAGACGTCCATTTTTTGTTTCCTTCGCCTAGCGTCAAAGACGGTTTCCTCTGTTATTTCGCCATGACTATATTTAGCCAGTGTCACGCATCGCCTTAGATTATTGTTATAGGGCTTATATCGTGAATGGCTTTATACAAACTATATTTTACTTACTTGTTTGCTTTTATTGTAGGGCTGCGTGGGTCAGACTCGGCGAAGACGTTACCGTACTGTGGTTCGACACCCGGCGCCGTCAGGACTCGCTGATGACAGCCAGCCTCGACCACTAGACCACTCTACTAGGCCGACGTTGACAACTACAACAGCGACAACTACTACTACTACTGGCCGGACAACAACGATGCTATCACGTTCGTTCACTTCACCTTGTCTTGTACTACTGATAAGCTTACTACAACACTAACAACAATTACTACAACATGTTCTGCTAAGATGGACAACGACAACAAATACTACAACAGTTACTGCTACTACTACTACAACTACAATTACTGGGCCGACGTCGTCTGTGCACTGTCCTCACCTGGAAGAGTTTGAGCGTTGCGATGAGACGATCATTGATTGTCGCACGTACTCGTGGCGATGGACCGGCTGGAGCATCTGTTTACTCGCCGACTCAGTGCCTGGGGCGTCCGTAGCGGGATCATCGGTAACTCCGTGTGGTTCGGGACGAAGGTTCCGCTACGCCGAATGCGTTCGAAGCGACGACCAAGTCGTCGCCGAACGGTTTTGTCGCCAACATCTGCCCGTACGTATATAAACACCATTCACTCTGTAGCCTATGCCATACATTCGCAGCGTTTCAATGTCTATGATACACGTCGACGAAGATATTTCGTACTAACGCATCATTTTTGGCTGTCCGAATTGACTAACAATCGTGTTTTGGCACAAGATTTCGTCTGTCTGTATGTCTGCTTGTTGCCTGTATGTAGCGCATGTATTATGGCTAAATGGTACTTAATATCAAACAGGAAAAGCCCTGCTAACGCAAACCGGAACGCGCAACAACCGCGGTGCATGTTTGAAAGCCCTGTAAAACAAAGTCTAAGTCAGTCGCCAGAGGGCGCCAAACGACAAGCGGCTATAGTGTCTATAGTGTTTTACTCGTACTTACCAGAGGGCGTGACGTGTCTCGCTCAGCCAACGCCGTATCGGCTGGATATCGCAAATTTTCCCTATACAGCTTCTCTCATTTAGCGCCCACTTTCGGGGTGACCCCTTTCGAACTTAGAAAAAGTTTTACGATTTTTGAAACTAGAGTCTTCCAGGCAGCCGATGCTGAAGATTTGGTGATTCTAGCTTGCACCGTTTTTGACTGATCCACCCGCGTGACGGACGGTCAGACAGACGGACGGACGGACAGACGGACAGACAGAATTGTGGTGGCTAAGACGCGCTACATGAATGAGTAAATGGGGTTGCCGGGCTAGTGCCAAGTCGGACCCATATAGTCCCCCAATTCCGCCAAACTGGTCGTGATTTATTTTAATTAATAGGATATAACGCCTGGTGAGCTGACCGCGCGTGACGTCTGTTATTTGCAGTCACCTCAGGGTAATCGCTTTTTTCCGCGATCGAAGTCTGGTGCTGACCTTCGGAGATAAGCGGCACGGTCGGTCTTCCTTAGCGACACCTGGGTTTCTTGTTTCGTATTTTTTACACTTAAAAAGATAATCTCTTCACTGCGGGCGTCTCCCAATATGACTGTTTGGTTATAGTTAAGCAGATTTTCGTCTGGCCGTCTGTTTCTTTTATCTGTAGGTTTATCTTGTTCCGTAACCGGGTAGACCGTAAGCTACTATTTATTTTCCATCTTGCTGGGGGTAGGAGGCTGAGCACACAGTAGGTTAGCAACTTGCTCAAAGTTGCTTGCAAATGACTCGCGGTGGAAATCTAACCGTAACCTGAAAATTACGCGAGTTCGAAACTTAATTGCAGTGCTGTGGTCGGATGTTTGTCTCAGGCGCTGACGGAGAGTTCGGACCAGGCGTGTCACGTGACCTGTCCGGTGGACTGCGTCGTCGCTGATTGGTCAGCTTGGTCTCCGTGCTCCCTCACCTGCGGACTTGGTAAACCATACCATATAATTACGAAAATGTTATTATATTGACTAGCATATCTAGCGTAAGTAATTGGCCACGTGTTATAATGGTTAATTGCTTGGTTTCGATCAACCACGATGTTCTAGGCCGGGCTCGATTACGACTTGGATGCAGGGTTTTCGACAGACCTGAATTTTCAGGACATCATGGCTTCCGAGCTAAAAAAAAATTGGACGTCAGTGTACAAAATCTGGAAGTCATGCAGTAGGCCTACAAGAAAACTCAAGCAAAAATCTGATGCAAAACAATGCTTACTAGGCCTACATATGCGTCGCTTACGCACCACCTAGGCGTAAGTAATTGGCCACGTGTTATAATGGTTAATTGCTTGGTTTCGATCAACCACGGTTTTACGCACTGCAGCTATGCTGTATAGCGCGTCTATGGCACTGTTGTTGTCTGTCTGTCTGTCAGTCTGTCTGTCGGTCTGTCGGTCTGTCTGTCTGTCACCTATGTATTGTGGTTAAACGGTGCGAGATAGGGACTAGGTTACTATTAATTACTAATAGGAAGTCACATATTGGCTTTCAAATGACATTAAAAAATCATTGACCTTGGATGACCTTGAAGGTCAATAGTGCAACAGGAACTATATAAGCTGTAGCGCATCTTCTCTGGCGACAGCTGGCTTTCTTGTAAATACAAGCAACATTCAATTCTACTAGCTTTATGCAAAACGAAATTTGCAGTTCCTGGATGAAAACTGTTTACAAAATAAGTTAATATGGTTGCCGCGCCACGTCTTCATGAAATAAGGTATTCAGAAACACGACAGTCAGCGAAAATTACTGAACCAACGAAACATTGGAAAACATCGTCTATTCTGTTCTGACGTCAATTCCCAGTTTATTATAGACAAATAAACATAATAAGAGGCAATTTGATCTGGACGTCGTGACGTCCAGGTCTTAAAATTTGGGTGTACCAGCTGAAATCTTTTAGGCGTATTTACGCCCAAACGTCCGCTATTGAAAACCCTGCTTGTTTGGGTGTCTGTTAGACAAATTATTATGGTATCGACTTATAACCAACCAACCAACAAAGACAGGTAAGACTCAGTTTTCTATTTTTCCGGGGCAAATAAATCGAATACCCGTCTGTTTGACTGGGGTTAAGGCGGGGCGCGTTCACCTGTTGGTGGATGGTATATGGCAGGTGACGCTCTGTAGCTCTGAGATTAGTTGTCTATGGTTGCAGGAGTGCGAGTGAGAAGCCGTGATGTGTTGGTCCAGCCTCAGCAAGGTGGTCGAAGTTGTCCATTGCCTCTGACGCAGATCAAGTACTGCGCCTACACAGAGTGCTTTCAGTGGCAGGCGTCAGACTGGACACCTTGCCAGACTGAGGTTAATCGTGTTCTTATTGTTTTTAATTTATCGATTTTACGCATACAATTATTTTTTTTACAATTTTTCACTTATTTTTTTCTTGGACGCCTTGCCAGACCGAGGTTATAGTTTGCTCTGTGCTTACTGCTTGTCGATTTTAAGTGTAAAACTACACGTAAAATTATTAACGAGTTTCTATGTTATTTGTTCGGATTTTTTTACTTTACGTCAAACATCTCTTGTTATTTATTACTTAACATCTTATTATCTAGAACTTTACAATTTTTACGTTATCTTGTGTATAATGTGTTGTTCTATCAAATGCTTGGTAAATAAAGACGTTTGTTTCCTAATTTGTTATAAATTATGCCGCAGGCCGGTGGCTGTGGCTACGGAACGCAGACGCGCAATCTGAGCTGCTTACGTCACGATGACGTCATTGTCGACAACTCGTTCTGCTCTGTCTCAGCTGTTACCCAGATCACGGTTGGTCCAATCAAAAAATAGAATTTTCGCGTATATGACTAGGTCCGTTGCGCTTGCAGCTCATCCCCTTTGAGGCGCTTTTTGTTACTCGTATATTGCCAAACCATTTTGCTCTGATCAACTCAGCCTCCTACCCTCCGTTGGATGAAAAATAAATAGTAGCTTAGAGGCTACGGGGTTAAGGCCTAGTGTGGTTGATTGAGATGGTGATATGTCCGCTTGCTGCAAACTTTGGGTCCAGTTGTTCGGTGACGTGGGCAATTGATGGCCGCATAGTGCGCTGCGGTATCATTAGCTCATGCCGATCAGCTGCCACTTTCAATATTGTAAAATTATTTTGGCCATAAGTCCGTCTCATGTAAGAAACGCTATAGCAAGTACCGGACTTTATTTTTTTTTTATTTTTTTTACTTTTCAGCTAGGCGGCAGGCCAACTCAGACTCGCGTAATGAGTTCTGGCGATCAACGCGATTAGAAAACAATTAATCGACAAGACAGTTCCAGCTTTATATTTTTATGGCGAATTTTTATTACGCGCGATAGCAGAATGCTTTGCGCGTCTTAGCCATGGTCTGTCTGTCCGTCCGTCCGTCCTTCACACCCGGGCACTGTATTAAAACGGTTCAAGCTAAAATCAAAAAAAAAAATTTACTCTGGGCTACCTCAAGGTCTCTAGTTTTTCGCGACAAAATTTCGTGCCCCTAGGTGCGGGGGTTCCGCTCGAACGTGGGCGTCAAACAGGGGTACACCCCTAACAGACATTATTTCGCCGTTATTGGCTCGTATATAGTGTGAAAACGATTGCAGATAGGTAGACATTGCAGACATGCTGCTTATCATAACAAGCACTGGTGACAAACTTTTTGGATTTATCAACATCGATGACCTTGAACAACCTCGAACCACCCAAAGGTTTTTTAGTGAATTTTTTGTGCAATTTTTGGATGCAGCGCATATTTCAACACTGAATTGCGACGAAATGTGTGGAGATAGACCAAGACAACCTGCGTATAAAATTTTCAGCATTAAATGTCGACTCAGCAGTCCAAGTCCTGACCCCCTAGGTTTAAGTAGGCCGGCGCAGGCTTTGGTGAAATAAGTCTACCCCCCCCCCCAAAAAAAGTGGTTATTTTACCGCAAATTATCTAATTTAGCGTAAAAGCGGTTGCAGCTAGGTACATACGTGCTGCTTATCATAACAAGCGATAGTGACGTTCTTTTTTATTGCTGTCAACGTCGATGACCTTAAATGACTTTGAACTCCCAAAATAGAGGTTTTAGTAAATGTTTTGGCGATTTCCGGCTGCGACACACATTTTAAGAGTGAATTGCGCCGAAATGTATGGAGATGGACCTGGACAAACTGCGTATGACATTTTTGGCATAGAACGTACATTTTTAAGAATCTAAGTTTCGATCTCTTAAATTCAAGGAGTCTTTCGTACGGAGGCCTCAAATTTAAGTACTCTTCGAGATGCATTAATATTTTATTGCTGTAGGTTTACACTCAGTAACACTGATTGCCAAAGTGGCAGGACCGCTGCTATCGCGCGTCACGTGAGCTTTGCTCAAATTACTTGATGTCATTTTTGTTGCAATGTTTAATGTTTATAGTCCTTGTCTTGTAATATATTGCAGATATCCCAGTCGTGTGTCGTCGCGTGCCCCGAAGACTGTCTGGTATCCGATTGGTCATCTTGGGGTCCTTGTCATTGGCCGTGCGAATCTCGATCGCCGTTCGGTAAGTGTTTCCGTTTTTTGGCCGACCGTACTTGCGGTCGCGCCTATGGTGCAAGAGTGTGTTTGTCTGTTGTCTGTCTGTAACGCATGTTTTGTGGCTAAACGGTACGTTATAAGGGATCGACAATGGTACCGTTGGACATAGGTTGTCAATAGTAACCATGTCACTATTACCAGCGGTTTGGCCGCAATTTTTAACGCAAGATTGCTGCCTGCATTTATTATGAACGTGCGACAATTGCTGACAGCACGATGTGCGAATGGTACAGTGCCGAAACAGTTAGCGGCTAGGCGGTTTGTTTACAGTCGGTCTTTACGGTCGGTCTTCCCTAGTGACAGCTGGGCTTTTTGTTTGTTTACATGGTGGCGTTTAGTGATAAGGCCTTTTTTGCTAACTTTGCTGATGAACAAAACCGCATTAAAGTTAAACACGTTTTTATCTGGACGAGTTAGACCTACTGGCTGAATTATTGCCATATTTTGGTTATTAAAGACAAATTTCGCTACAAAAATATCAGATGAGGTTATTGGATTTTGACTCCAATTGGAAACTTTAAGTAAGTAAGCAAGTAAGTATTTATTATTTTAATAACGGCAGAGTACCATTACAAAGATTTCTGTTGTGCAAACAAAAGAGAAGTACCGATAACCTAAAATGAATTAAATTTTGTTATTTAAAAATGATTATAAGCTTCAATGTATTTTATACAGCGGCCGGAGAGCAGACACGAAGTCGGGTGGTGTTAGTACGAGAACGTTCACCAGGCGGCGTGCCGTGTCCACGTGACCTGGTTCAGCAGCGCGCATGCCCAGTCGCCGGCCAATCATGTACGTCGTACGCCTGGCACGCTTCCTATTGGTCGGCGCACGATCGGAGCGGAAATGACGTCACACTGATCACATGCCAACGATCCGACGGGCTCATTGTGCACGGTATGAAATAAACAGTGATTTTAACTTTAAACAAGACAATGTCCAAACGAACACGGAGTCTGTCCAATGCATCTCGATAGCTTACGGTAGGCCCATAAATCCGTATATAAATGAAATCAGTAAGCTATGTAGACCGATAGTAAAAATTGAAAAGTTTAATTTCAAATTGTACAGCAGCAATGTTGTTGTCATCTTTTGCTATTATTATAACTAAACAATCAACGTCGTCAGTCACGTGACCATCTGATTTGTCACCAGCACTTCACTATAAATGGTCCATTGTGGCCATGCGTCTATCTGGCACAGTTGTGGAGATATGGTGTCTCAAATGTGGGACAAACGCACGGACGGACGGACGGACACTCAGGTTATTTTATACTCTGTCCAGTGCCGACATTATTGTGCGGTCGTCCGCCCCAAACTGCGCAATTTCCAGCTTACGCTCAATTCTGGTCTTTTTCAAGTAACTTTTGCACTGGCACACTAATAATTACTGCTGCCTTGGGAAACTCTACGCCCTTTTGTTGAACTGTCGCTGATACAGCTCCTTAAACTCGCACAAATCTTAGCAGAAAGCGTATGTTTGTCTCTCTGTCCGGCCATCTGAGCAGCAATATTGGCATGTGACGTCAGTGGATAGTCTAGATACTGCGGTCGTGCTATTGCAGCTGTTTGCAGCCACGTTGCCATTCCGTCCGACCTTACCTGTTACCCCTCATCGCCAGGTAGACTAAAAAACAATGTGAACAACCCACGCGTACTAATTACACAGTCTAATGCGGTCTGAGATGAAATTCAACCGTGACAATATTGTGGCTAAATAGTACGTCGGTATCACGGTTTAACCGCAATATATGCATGCACGAGAAAACAAAAATCATACAGTAACCAAATTTGCAGCATTTGTTCACGTTGTCTGTGACACTATATGTACACATTATTGACAAAGTTGTAGTAAAAAAGCAAAAAAGATACCGATGGACCCAAGTTCGTGGACCCGAGCATGACCGCCGTCAGTCCTTATTTTAAGCGGTGACCATGGTGTGTACTAAAGTGCGCGTGTTTTTTTCAGTTAGTAATTAACAATTTCTTCTAAACAACCAGAGACCAATATCAAAAATTGCCTCAAATTGTATTTTGCACAAAAAGTACATTTTTGTTGAATTTGTTTTTAATATAGGCTTAATTCATTGACAATCATTGCGCAAATAGCTCCAATTGTGCTGTGAATGCTGAATGTTGCTTCTGATGTACACATGAACATGTCTAAATACTTTGCAGCTTATAACACAAATTTTTTTTTGGTTTTTAACCACTTTAGCAAATTTTGGCACTTTAGAGTGGCTGAATTTTCAGCCGCAATAGGCCTAGATTTGTCCTTTTTACTTGCTTTTTTACTCATTTAAATCCAAAAACGCTGAAAGCGTAAAATACATTGCAAATTTACAATGCAGTTGAAAATTTAAAAAAAAACGTTTATTCAGAACTTTGGTTCACTGTTAATGTATGAACATAGAAAACCCAATTTCAGAAGAGAAAAATAAAAATTAATAAAAGCCACTTCCACGGCAATTTGCCCTTACTGTGCTGTACGACGTTACGTTATGTTTTTATTTCAGCTGCAAGTCGTTTTTTACTCTGTTGTTTTCTTTACTGACTTCCGTGTTTTTGTTGACGTTTTGATGACATACTAAAATTTTATTTTCTTGGTTCTGCTGCATAATAAGCTCGACAGTGAGAGCGTACTGTGTAGAATAGAAATATAAAGTAGATTGTGGTTGATACGAGCATTTTATACTCGCTGTTGTTTGTCTCTGAACGTCATGGATGATTGGAAACTCAAGACAACACCGCTGGTTAGACTACAGAGACCCAGTAAAACGTTCGTATATTGTCTGTGATTTGTTCATTAAAGAGCTACGTTACTAGATTCAGTTTAATTTTGATGACAGTCTGGTGATATTTGGTACAGCACGGTGCCAATTGTGATAGTGATTGGTGAAAATAATCTTTATCTGACTTTGTCGTTACTGTCGGTCAACAAGGTGGATAGTGTTGTTCGTCGTACGTGACTAGCGACTAACCATAACTTTAACACTCTACGGTAATTACAGTGTCCCAGGGGTGAGTGTTTTGTCCGGCTGTAAATCCTGGGTATGACTAATTACCACACCCGACCACCTTGGCATTGAATGACAGGTTTGCGCTTGCTATAGCAAAGATTTGCCATAGCAAAAGTCACAGCGTACAGTGTGGAAAAATTGCAGTGGAATATTTGCACTCCTTCGTCCATATATTTTGGGTCCACTATTCTGAAGGTCTGCTATTGACTAACTATAACCCTAATGCTAACCCTGACTTTCAGAATAGTGGGCTAGTACCCTGTGTACTGCTGTAAGACAGACAGTCTCTTGGCAGCTGGCCACTGACGAGGTCAAACGTAGCAAGGTGCAGTGCCAAGTTATGATGCCTTCATTCAGTTGGCCAGTCAAAGCTCACAGCACTCTGTTCAGATACATGACCAACTTTGCAGACTTGGTTTGTGTGTACATTGTGTCATCAAAATCTAACCCTAACCCCAGCCCTTAGCCTAATGCTAACTTAAACCTTTAATCATAAACCGCAAGAAGCACTAACGCTAACGCTTGCACTGCCTGCCATATTTAATGGTTGTTTTGGGTAGTTTAAGCTCTCTTCGCTATGGCGGACTTTCACTATAGGCGGCTGATACTGGATGATAGATTTGAAAATTATCACACTGATTGCTTGTACATGCAGGAACATGCGTTCCGACTGATGTTGTCTTTTCTGTGGCTTGTTGAGTTGGGAGTCTGTACAGGATGGAGAGGTGCACAGCCAGACAGACAAAATGTCTGCTATGAGCTGTTAAGTAAAGGAAAAAGTAAAGCTGCTATAGCCCAGAAACAGATCACTGAGTCTATGATGCCTGGCCAGTGTGATGCCGGACCTACGGCTACTTTCCCAGCCACAGAGCATCACCACCCTTTGACTGGTACCAAATTGTACTGCTTGGTGAACAGAGGCACGTGTGTCAACAACTTGTCTACTGCCCAGAGTTGTCACTTGATAGCAGACCCACTGGAAGTTGAACTCATGATTTTTTGATCACAAGTCCAGTGCTCTAACCACTAGCTATCAAGCCACCAGAATCCCATTAGAGAGTCTGCACAATAAATAGCAGATGTCTGAACTGAGTTAATTGTGTTCAAGCTTTTCTGCAGTATCCAAGTTGACTGAAAGCATTATTGTTTATTTTCATTCATAAATCACTTTGAATACGAGTCATGATGTCTATGTCATTTATCACTAAATGACAACTATGTCTGTGTAGTTAGAACACAGTATTGCTGACTATGAAAAAACTTGTATATTTTTTGTAGGCTGATAAGTGAGCTTGCTGAAGTAAACATTCAGTCTAATGTTGGTATGTTTAATTTTGTAATATTTTACATCTCATGCTTATATTATCGTACTTGTTTGCAGTGAATGAGAGAGCAGAATTATGTATTCCTGCTGTAAATGCTTTAGTGTGACTTTGCATCGTATTTTTATTAGACCTGTTAAATTAATGCATTAACTTAACGTGTTAGTGTGTTAATAAATTAATATGCATTAAAAATTAGTGCACATGCATAAATTTATTAAAATCTGTAAAGTAGGAGTTCCAGTGTTCCATTAAACTTCGGCTATTTGACAGTCGAATGAATTCAAGTAATTAAACTTAAACTAATATTGTTGCCATTCTGTAAATAATAATAATAATAATAATATTCAGATGACAGGGTGCAATTTGCTTCTTTATTTTCCAAATATTGCAATTTCCAGTCATTGTTTTGTCGTGGTCCGTCATTTTCAGGTCCTGCAAGTTCAACGCCCCAGCAATTTAACCCTTCGATGGGAAGCTGGAGTCAGATTGATCCTAGCATATCACAGGCTGCGCGGTAGCGCAGCACTGTTGTAAGGGTTACCAGCCATTTCAATGGGAAACTCCAAAATTTGACCCCTCGTATTTCCCAAACAGCACAAATCACAATTTAAAAATTCAAACATCACCATTACACAATGTCAGAAGAACTTTGCTGACTGTGTAATGGTAAAGTTTGAATTTTTAAATTGTGCGTTGTGCGCTGTGTGTGCTGACGAGCCCGACGCACTGTCCTGCTGGAAGATGAATCCGGTGCGCAGACGGCAATTGCTTTAAAGGAACGATAGTTTAGTGATAATTTATAAACAATACAAATTGCTGTTTATCAAAACGTCACTGTGACGTCAT
>Ga0056128_1009370_pt1 | contig 12299 bp, 8 predicted proteins | sample WorMetLIZISLAND2_FD_71113 | JGI IMG/M metagenome (GOLD analysis project Ga0056128, IMG submission 71113) | Marine gutless worms symbiont microbial communities from Max Planck institute for Marine Microbiology, Germany - Olavius geniculatus... ...
GCTTTACGGTTCCTGAAACTAGAGTCTTTCAGGCAGCCGATGGTGAAGATTTGGAGATCCTAGCTTGAACCGTTTTTGCCTGATCCACCCGTGTGACAGACAGACGGACAGACAGACAGACAGAATTGAGATGGCTAAGACGCGCTGAAAGCATAGCTGCTTTCGCGCGTAACAACTACTGCTACTCTACTTCGATTATTAGTAACCCTTACTTTACTATTACCATACTCTATCCCTACCATAGCTTACCTTACCTCTATTGTTGCCATAACCCTACGCCTACACTACCACTATCCTACTGCTATCTCTACTACTACTACTACTGTGACGGAAGTCACATTTTTTGACAAACCACAATAATAATTTAAATTGGCCCAACATTAGCACCCACGTTGTCTGTTGGCGTCGTCATGAATACTATCAATTTCCGCTAAATTTAACGACTCAAAATCCGTTTGTTTTGTCTCCAAACTCTACTTTGCACCAGTATTTATTTTTTTTTATTGTGCGTAAAGTAAATGTAGAATTGGTTTTATCTTGGAATATGGGCTACTTCATTTAGTTCTATGGGTTTACTATCAATTTACGTTCAAAGCGGACGGGTGTCCTATCTTGCTTTAAGCAGCTGTCGAAATAGAAAATTATGTCGTTAACTTTTAGAATGTCATACTAATCTAATGTCTGATTAGTTAATTACGTTAGAAAGTGTAGAAATGTTTTTGTTGGTAGATAATAACGATTTTTTGTATATTTAACGTATGATTTTTGTGTGGTTGCGTATGTGTGCTTTCGAATAATTGCGCATGCGCACTGCCCATATCAAAATAAACCGACCTCAAAAACACCCCATCTGACGCAAAGATCTTCGATATACCTCTTACGTAAGCCGAGGTCTAGCCCATTATGTCCCAAATTTTGTTGCCATGGCAACGGGGGTTGGCAGGGGAAAAATTTGAATGACACTATCGGATAACCTTGGCCGAAAATAGGGGGGTAGGTGCAAACAGCGAGCGATTATTTTTACGGGGGCCGAGTTATAGTCAATTTTGTACCAAAATCCGTTGCCATGGCAACAGGGGTCTGCAGGGGAGAAATTTAAATGACACCCTCGGATAGCCAGGGGCCGAAAATAGGGGGTAGGTACAAACAGCGTGCAATTACCTTTTAAGGGGGCCGAGTTATGACCCATTTGTCCCAAATTTTGTTGCTATGGCAACAAGGTCAATTAGGGGTAAATACAGATGACACCGTTTAATTGGCCGACCCCAAAAACCATACCTTAGAACCAAAAATTACGACTCTGTCTTATAAATAGCCGGAGTTATGATGATTTAAAGCATTGTCTAATTTTCCTCATAGGCGCCATTGTAATTTTTCATATTTTTGTCAAAAAAAATCGGTCAAAAAAATGTTGAATTTAAATTTTGTAACTCCCAAAAGGCACTTCCTTGCGTCAAATCGCGTCATATGAGCCATCGTGCGTTGAAATCAATTCAGTCGTTTTCCTGTAGAGGACGGCAAGAAAAAAAGGGAAGGGTAGGGAAGGTACAAAAAGTCACGCAAGCGTTATATTTCGCCTATTCGTGGGAAAGCCCCCGTGAACGGATTTTCACCAAATTTTGCACATTAAGAGATATGCCGGACATAATTATCTGTGCAAATTTTGGTTTGGAAAAATTAAGGGGGCTAGTCACCCTTACAACAGTGTTGCGCTACCGCGCAGCTTGTGATTATTGTCGTTATCAAGAAAATCTTTTAAAGGCGCCTGATAGCACGAATACCCAAAAGTTTTAAGTGGTGTTGTACTATAAACAACAACAGGAACGTGGAGTACCGGTACTGTTTACGGTTATACACGATGTTTCACTTCTTCTAACTAAGCTGTTCAAATGGATGTTAGTTTTGTCACTTTATCTTCATTTAGTTATTGTGAATTTTGTACATTTAGCCAGTATAATTTATATTCTGTAGCCTATAGTGCATTTTAGGCAGTGTCTGTCAGAGATCGCAACTAAGTTAACTTTCAGTGAACGACAGATGTTGGTCTAAATTATATTGCTATGTGCCTCAGGATTGTAGGTGTTTAGCCCTAGTATAGGCGTATGTTTGAGAAGATAGGTGGGGAGAGGAGGGGAGGTGAAAGAGAAGTAAAGGATGAGGTCAACATACAACCCAAAAATTTCATGTACGGTATGCGTGTTGTTTTGAGACCAAAAGACCAGTCTGAATGGACCGAACTTCTGTGCAGTTTTAGTTTAACAGTCGAGATCGGTGATTCTGTTTTGTAAACGTTAATCACTCGTGACATTTGGCGTGTGCTGACAGCGTCTGCCTGCCTGTATCACGTCCTTGTAATGTCTACATTCCGATTTGAACGTGGAACACTGTGAATATTATACTTTGCTGCTGTCTGTGTATAATATAATTTGCTAATTGGAAACAATCAACTGCACTGTAATTGTATTGATTCATGTATCGGTGTTAATAATACATCTTGTTATGTTATGTAAACGAGTTAAACGTTTTAGTGTTAGTGTTGTTTTGACAATAGTGATAAAAGAACGAGAACAATGAATGAGGACGAGAAGGAGACCAAAAAAAATTCGAGAACGAGCACGAGAACAGTGAAACAGTGAATTAATATTCGACATAGCAGTCGGCATAAACTGTTTCTCATTTGAAACCAAACGCGCAAGTACGTAGGCCTATAGTCTACTGATGTTATTCGGCATCAGTTAACGTGAAGTTTATTCAATAAAGAAACAGTCAAAACCCTGTGGAACAAATTAACAGTCAGTGAGACGAATAAGAGTAAAAATAGTCTGTTGATGTACATATTGTCAGTGTACAGCATTCTTTTGATAAAAAAGTTAAGTCATTAATGACTGATATACGATCGGGAAGTTGGAAGTTGTGACTTCTGTTGCGAAGACTAAAGCTGCTTGCATTCAGGGGGAAGGAGTATATGTAACAATTGACAATTTGCAGTATCCTTTTGCAGAGAAGCCTCACTATATGGCCAACGATAGGGCCTATTGTCAACTTTCGCTGCTGATTGATGATTAATTGCCTCGTGACTAGCTTGACAAGAGACATCGCGTAACTGTAGGCCTATATAGTAATATATCATCGTCGTATTGCGTAACTGAATTTGCTGAAAGTGACCTCACTCTGACGATCGCTGTGGTAGGACTAATACGTGACAGCAGAGCGCGCGCACTTTTTATTAGCGAGCAACAAGACGTAGACTACGTTGATAACTGATAAAATTAGGCCTCCAAGTTTTGTCCATTTTCGCCAATATTGACTGATTTTCAACGTTCTTTTTATCACACATTTTCGGAAAGTTTGCAATAACGTGATTGTTAAATAAATTGTTAAATATCCCATTAGGCATCTTAATTGTGTCGCCACACTACCTTGTGAAGCACAAATTTTAAAAATTATTAGGCTTATCATTAATATGTATGCTATGCAAATGCGCTGGGTCTCAAAAAAATAGTACACCATGCTAGATCGATAATTATCAACAAATTTTTCAATTTTTTTCCACTGACTCATTCTGAAGAAATTTAGTGACAAAACTGTTATTGAAGATCCTACCGCACCTAAAATGCGTCGCTACACTACCTTGCAAAAATATATTTTTGAAAATTACACCAATTGGATGATCATAGCACAGCAACGGCAAACAAAACGCACATAGACTAAAGAAAATTAGATCACGGTAGCTGAGCTCAGTGGTGAATACAGGTGTGTGGGAGGCGGGAGTCCCCTCTTGACTAAATGCATTTCATAACCATGTGAAAATTTTGCAAAAATGCATTATTTTTGCAAAAAAATTTTTTAACATTTTTGGAGGGGTAGGGGCAACGCTCCCCCAGACTTTACCCGTAACCTTCCGCTCTATTCCAAAATTCTGGATCCGCCACTGGCTGATCTGGTACTAGTTAAGCCAGTAAGACCAGCTACAAATTCACCATTTAGGCCTATTACATTATACAGAACCAGATGCAGGGTGTCATCCGGATCATTTTTTTGCATGGCGATCTTTATTTGAAGTGAATATGTCTGCTAAGAACTGATTGAAGCAATTAAAACCGTTATTATGTCAGAAATAGCACTCGCAGTAGCATATAGGCCTATAGTTTGACAATTATTGACAATGTCCTTTCTAAAGAACGGTAGGCTTAGAATCATGATTAAAAGATAAGACGCTTAGAACCAGTGGCGTCCTGGTAGGCCTGGGCAAATTGCCCACCATAGATTTTTTTATGTCGGAAAATTGTCAGAGAATCTTATTCCTCTCGAAAATTTTAGTCCAAAAATGCTAAGCTTAATGGCTAAAACCCCTATTAAAACATTAAAACTTTGAACTGCCATAGGCTTACCCATAACCTCTTCTGTCGGAAATGTGGAACTCTGTCGAAATTCTGTCAGAAATTGCAACTTTCTGCTTTACCTACTTTTTGACCCACGACGCCGCTGGGTATAGAACCCCGCACACTGGCACTCATGCATGATGCTGTATCATGCATGTTGGATTTAAATCAAACAAATTGCAGTTGTAAACTTATCAGTCAGCACCAAATCACAGCATACAGCGTATTATAGGACCACGAGGTTGGTTATATACGCAGTGACTAAATCAACTGTCTGCGCTAGGCCTACATACTTACCATGAGTCACGATTTCGTATTAGCAGTTCATTTTAAACATTTCTGTTTCCGCACGTGAAAATGTTGTCATGTCGTCTGCTGAATTATTTTGTTTAATAGAAAAAAACTGAAAAGTCTGAGTTACTGATTACCGAGTGGTAAGTTTCAATTAACTTTTACCACGTACAGTGCAACAGGCAGGATTTCCATTGTGTTGCAATTAACGGACGATTACGTTATTGATGGCTGTTAAATTCGTTCTTCATATATAGCGAGCGATAATACGAGATAATGGTGAATGCACATAGGCTAAGGTGGCAGTCCTAAATTGCAGTTTGATAAATGCCAGACCGCTAAGGTGGCCACTTATATAATGTAGCTTAGGCCCTATTTCGTGAAATGCAATTTTCAGTTTGTGGTCTGGCAATTATAGCCTATACAAACGTATTGCGCCTAGCATTATGTTGCATATTGATTTGATCTCGAGGACCTGTTGTGCCAAGCATTTTGCATCCGTGGCTTTTTGTTGCGACTCCCTTTTTATTGTGACGGCTGGCAGGTATCCGGTACGGTAAGCACTTGTAGTGTTCAAGCGATAGCATGATAATGAGCTAGGCTGCTTTTTTGTTAGTACAGTAAAAGGACGTGGTTGGTTGGTTGCGCGCGTGCGAACGTAATCATTACGGTCGCTAGCAATAATTATAACGACGTCCACATGTGTTGGTGGCCGACTGGTGCGCCAGTTTGCCCTGTGGCTCTATGGGGCAACAGTGCCCACCTAGGAAAGTATCCTGTTTACAGGCAGGCACAGCAGCTGTGGCTGTGTCGCTCCCAGGCAGTACTACAGCTACTGCGTGGGTGGGGTGAGGTGAGGTAGGCGGCAGCAGGGTTTGGGCTGCAGCAGCTGCGGCTGCTCTATCTAGCCTCCATCAGTGGGCTGTGTGCAGTGCTGCAGACTGCTGACCGCTGTCTGTTGCCAGTCTGTTCACTTTTTATTTATTTTGCCCGTTTTCCAGTGTGTTCGCTGCTGTATGTTTCTGAAGCTCGCCGATAATCTATTGCCTCCCGAGTAGGCTCGTGACATCGTGCGACGGTGCGGTGGATACAAATCGCTGATATCAGATACACCGCGACTGACTGTGCATCTAATACATACTGATTTATGAGTTTTACGTTGCCCGGTAATTTTAGCATCTCGTTGGTCTAGCTGTGGCGTCGTGGCCGTTTGACAACAGTCATCGTGTACGATTTTTATTTTGAGCTGTAGTGGTGTAGAATTACAACTTCCAGTTAGCTGATAAATGTCATGATGATTTCAGGTTTATGCTTAGGTCTAGTCAGTACTCAGTAGCGTATTTGGTTGTGGCTATTTTAACGGCAGGTTCAGCTTTGCTGACGTACTGCATAAAAACGTCATGCTTTATACTGTATTATTTTATTTTAGTGCATAGAAATTATTAAAAAACCATCGAAATTACTCAGCATATTTGAGACTTGGGCTTATTATTATCTGGGCTCAGCTAGTGTGAGCTCAAGTGCTGTGGTTGAACAACCTTTCTGACAAACCCTCTCCATAGCACATTATGTACCAAGCAAACGATCTTAGGGTTAAATGTTGTGTAGGCCTATAGCTCTTTATGGGAAACTTATCGCAGAGCTACAGAGCGTCGCCTACCATATGGGATAACACAGTGTAATCTACCACTACCACCCAACTCAGGTGAACGTGCCCCACTCTGACCCTAGCCAGAGAAGCTGGTACTCGATTTGCCTACCCCGGAGTGATGGACAGTTGAGTTGATCTTGGTGTTGGTTACTTACTGATGGTTTACCTGTCTGCAAACAGTCATCTGTCCAAGTGGTAGCCACTTTGTAGTGACCCCGACAGGGAGTTGAACTCAGGGAGTCGAACCCATGTCCTCTTGATCTCAAGTCTGACGTCTTACCGTTACGCCACCATGCCCACCAAGCCATGTAGCTGTCCTAAGTCTCGTTGTCGCTGTCTTCTTCGTTTTCTTCTTCATGAGTTTGGTTATAAATACGCAAAGAACATACAGGCTAAGACATTATGATAAATAATAAGAAATGATTGTATAGGTTTTCAGATTGTACCTAGTGCACAATGCCGGTAGCTGTTTTGTGCCAGTTGTTTACTAGACGTATTAGTGCATTGAGTGTGTGACTGACAACGTCTGATTGATGGTGTATCCTGAAGGCTTACAATGCTTTGCCGTGTTATTAGTCTGGCGTGACGGCGGCTCGGTTTTTTTATCCCACGTGTAAAGGTGACGACACACGTGCAGGAAATTAAACTGCTGCCCTCACTGATTTCTATAGGATCTAACTGTCTTCTGCTCTAAAGTGCGCACTTAATTTTTTTTTCGTGGAATCTTTCAAATCATGATGATAACGACGACACCAGTGACGATGATGATAATTATAATGCCGTTTTCCTGTGCCATTTTCTGGTGCTGCATTTTTTTCTCTTTTTTTTGCTAATTTCTCGACCTTTAAGGACGCTGTGTTACTTGTGTCTGCATGTTCTTTTTTTCTTATTTTTCTGTTGGAAAAGTTGTGAATTTTTTTTATGGTGTATGGAGGGGTAAGTGGTGGCCCAAGGTGTCTCAGTGGTGTAACGACTAACGGGTTTAACGTTGGACTTACAATCGACAGGTTTTTCTCCCGGTCCGGTCGCTATCAAGTGCCACTATACTGCAAACAGGTGAGACAGGTAAACCGTCTGGAGTAAAGCGAATACCGCGTCCTGCGTCTGCGTGGCTGGGGTTAAGGTGGGGTCGTTCATTTGTGTTGCGTGGCAGGTAGCACTGTGTGATTCCGTATGGCAGGTGACGCTCCGTACCTTTGCGATGGGTTTCCCATAAAGAGCTACAGTACAATCACCCTTTCTTTTAACTCTTTAACTGACTTTAGATTTTGTTGGCCTCCATGCAGATTACGATTCGATATAACAGCTTGGTTGAGAATATTGCAGTGAAACTATATCTCTGTGTCGTCGTCGTTTTTTTTCGTTTTTAGCGTGCCCCGGGAATTTTGTTGTCTTATACGACTGGTGCTTCTAATACTTCGTTTCTGGCGTCGAAATTAATGGTGCCGAATTTAACCGATATGCTGGTTTGCTGGGCGGTGTGTCAGGGGTTTGAGTCTGGGTATATCGTCGTCGGTATAGCGTTGGTTTCGTCGTCGTGGGTAAGCCGTGTTGTTACAGTATTCAGTCAGTCACGGAGGAGGTCCGGTCAGGTGCAGGGCAGGCGCGCTCAGCGGTATAGCTAGCAAAGTTTGAGTCGCTGTATATCTGTCGCCGGGCTTCCGTCCTGCTGATTCGTGCGTATATGAATTGCTGAATAATGTATGGGGAATGATTTTTATCAGTGCAGTAGTGTGAGTTGAGCTGATCGGAGACAGAGCTGCGTGGATATTCAAATGTCCTGAGATGCGTGTAGCGGGTGCTGGGTTCCGTTTTGCATTTTCTGTATAGAAGAGAATAAGACCGTGAAGCAACTGAACTTGGAAAGACTCCTGCAGTGTGCCTCTAGAAATTGCGACGACATGATATTAATGTGTCCATAACAAAGCTGTGTGGTGTGCAGATCGGTTAGTTCTTCAGGAATATGGTTTTGGTGACTTTGTTGCACTGCTGAAGTTGTGTTTTCTTCAAGCTCAGTTTTGACGTCGGTCCATAATCCGTTTTCAGTAAGACGGATCTGTGTCTCGGCGGAGGTTTGTACTCCCCGATCGCTTCTTGAACATTTTTTGTTGCGGTGAAACTTTGCTATAGTATACAGTCCTGTTTCACTGTGATGCTGTTGTTGTCGTTTTCATTAATGTCAGCTGGATTCATAAAGCATTATGATCACTTTTCACGGAACCGTCAGTGGGTTACAGGTCTCATCACACTTGTTATAGGGTCCGGGGTCTCAAACTGTAATACATCGCTTTGCTTGTCTAGGGCAGTGCCAATTAACCGCTGAAACCAACGAGCCTTGCACGTTGCCTGTGCAGATTGCAGTATACTATGGGCCTAACCGGATCTGACGACGTAGTAGATACAGAGTGTACATTATGTTTGTGCTCTTCTCAACCTTGTACTCGTAAAGCATGGTACTTAGTCAGGGTTTCAGGCTTCAGCATGTATAGAGGCTGCTATTGTTCCAGCCCACATCTAGTGAACTTCCGGATAGTGCTGGAGCTGGATTTTTTCTTGGTTTTGTCAAAAGCTTGACAAAAGCACATTTGACTCACTGATGGTCGGGCATCTAGAAAGATATTAGAAAATTTTCAAGTTTGTGCACTAAATGTACTATTTATATAGTGCTATATATTCAGTTGTGTATAGACTTAGACTTTGTTCTTCCCGTGCATCAATGCATGATTGGGCAGCAGCTTTCCGCCAGGATGATCTGTCAGACGCCGATGTTTTTGCTTTGTACTAAGATATGTGGATTCGTCCTATAGGTCCTCTTTAAGTGTTTTCTCTGCGTCTTCTGTGAACGACGTGGGTGCATGGATAGTTGGGTAGCATGGTTCATAACGCGGCCAGTATGACATGCATGCCAACTGCGAGTACTGCAGTTTAAGGGCATACATTGCATGCTGTGTGTCGTGTGTTCTGGGCTTCTTTGGCTGTATACCGTACGTTTTCTATCCACGAAGCAGCATACTACTTTGTGTCACTTGTTACTGTGCCAATCAAAACGTGGAAATGTTCTCGGAAATGAGTGTGGATGCACGGAGAATCTGACAGTGATGTTCCTCCAGACACTGACTGCATGCATGCGGTAAGCTGAGTAATTGTGCATGGGCTTGCTGTGCCTGGGATACGACTTGCCATGCAGTATATCAGCGCAGGCTGGGGATGCCATTATTTCTATTTTATAGCTGCTGCTCTGCGTGTATGGCAACTGAATGCCGCCAGTCTACAGGTTCATAGAGGAAGTGTAGTGTACATACTGTTGGGATTGGTCGGTTTGGTTGGTTTCCATTAACCCTTTACTGCAACCTGCTACGAATTTTGGCATGGAAATTCCCCATGAAATAGGAGTAATCGGTGTGCCGATTTTCATTTTAAAAGCTCAAACGTCAAGGTGACCGTCGTCAAAAAAGCAGGCTAGAAAGTATTGCATAGCTGACGTTTATACGTTCACTTGCAGGCAGTGGCTCAGGCGGCTCAGGCGCCGACTGCAAACTAGGCCTATGCATTACATTCAGCCCTGACATTTTTCTTGTTCCTCATGGAACATGTACAAAATTTCGGTCATCATCACTACTGCACTATGTATGCCAATTACCAAGTACGTTTAGCACACAGAATAGCAGTGAATTGCCAGAAAAGGTGAGATTTTGTTCAGCTGAACGCTAGCGTATTCCATACCACCAATGGCGTCTTTCTCTGTATATATTGGCTATTTGCTTACTTTTTTGGTGTAGTGTAGGGTTAGGCGGGGGCCACAAGTTGAGTGTTGCTGTGGGCACTTAAGTCAGTAATTGAAATATTGAACGTGAAGTGAATGCCATCGATGTCGGCGCTGAGCTGGTGAAAGGGGCGGGGCCAAAGAATAATGTGTCGGGGGTGGTGGAGTGGGGAGTGTATAAGATCAACATAAAAAACATTGATATAGCGACAACCATCTATAGATCATATCGCATGATAGAGCACTGTTCGTGGTCGCGTCTGTCTGTCGAGAGCTGTCTGGCTATTACACCTGGTGTGACATTTTAGCGGTTATATACAGCGATGCAGGTCTTGTGTCATGCAGATATATTTGTGCCGGTGTAATGAAAGTTGAGGCGACGAAACTTGTGCAAAGTGTCAGGCTCGCGATTCTTCGTTTGAGAAGAGCTACTGAACTAGATTCTTGCGTCGTCTTGGGCACGCGCAGCTGAAAAAGGTTGCGAAAAACTTAATTTAGAATCGCCAAACTTTCTGCCGTTTTGTCGACTATACCATGAATTCATTCAGTTATATCACAGGTAAGATTGAGGGGGGGATTTTCAGTGACGCCTGGTCACATTCTGCTCAACTGTGGGGTGAGAGGTCGTCTCCGCTGGCTGCTGGCGGGTATAGTTTACGGCGTGCGGTTGTGGAGAGAACCCAGTCGTGGAACTTTGGATAATCCGTGCTTCCTTGACCCAGTGGTCTAGTGGAGTGCCTGGATGGCATTTAGTGGTCTGCTGCGGACTGTGGTAATCCATGGTGCACGTTGATGAAACATGTCGCTGATGATACCGATCCACTATCCACTGACCGATAGATCGCTGACTGGCGGTGGGCTGAGCAATGGGCGGAGGGGGGGGGGCACCTGTGCGGTGTAGTGGCTGCTGCTGATCCATGGCCGCACTTAACCTGGGCGTCGCAGCTGATTACCCCGCCGTTGACCCGTGCGATTTCACTGCTCTTCCAAGCTACCGGCGATACACTGAGTGATTGATACCGTACTGCGCGTAGTTTCAGTAAAAGACAACGGGTACTTTTTGTTTGTTTCATAACCCAGTCGAATGATAACAGATTTTCACAGCGTTTTTAGTTGCACATAACTGAAAGAATACTAATTCACGTCACGTCCGGTAAAGACTATTTCGTCAACAGTCGAATTTTATCTATTCAGATATTTTGAATTAGTATTCTATCAGCTACAGATACTGAAAATTTCGGACAACTTTATCGGCATTTGACTGAGTTATGAAAAAAAGACGTAGAGTGCGTGTATATACGACTTGAGTTACAGTATTTACTTTTCGCCACTGCAGTGGACCATATAACCCGCCTGTGAGCTGACGCTGCAATTTGAAACCTGCTGTTCAGTGCGCATTTCTTCCTGGATGACTTTTTTTCCAGGTTTTTCTCTCAGTCTACATTTACCGTAACTGTTGTGTCAGCTTTGTCTACCGAACGGATTCGAACTATAATAGCAGTTGAATTTTATTAATCTACCAATAAAAAAACTGACCGATCGACTTCGGAATTTGAGAATTCAAGGTCCACATAGTTTGGAGCGCAGACGGGATCGTGGAACAAGCATCCGTCGAGGACCGTGGTCGAATTTGCAGCCGCAGAAATTAGGAACATTTTGGTTGCTGAGTTTCTTTTTGATCACTTAACGGTGTGGTACTATAGTACCATCAGTGTCAGTGTATCGCTCGCTATAGTTGAAGTTACAGTTTACTGTGAGAGCACTGCCATAATTGTGTGGCCCTGCATGGTAGCTGTGTTGCAGCGACGGGCGGTGTGACGTCTGAGTGAGTGAGTGAGTGAAATTAACATCGCCGTTGTCGGCCCTGCTGGCCTGACTGGTGCTGGCCATGTGTCTGATAAAGCTGGGAATAATCTATTCGAATCAATCTCGAATCGATTGGCCGGGGCGAATCGAACTCAAGCTCGTTTCGAGTCGACTTCTGTAGTAATTTTACGAATCTTTGAAGCCAGGTTCCGTTGACCGACGCGTGTTTCTGCGTGTTAGTTGGCGGTAACTTATGTACGTTCGCGTTCATGTTGCACGATAGTTTCATTTACACTGTGTCTCAAAAAAAAGCATGTGACTACATTTTTTGCAATAACTTGAACAATGAATGTCCGATTATAATAATTTTTGGCACACTTATTAATGAGACTATATGTCATCGAAT
>Ga0056128_1009372_pt1 | contig 12297 bp, 3 predicted proteins | sample WorMetLIZISLAND2_FD_71113 | JGI IMG/M metagenome (GOLD analysis project Ga0056128, IMG submission 71113) | Marine gutless worms symbiont microbial communities from Max Planck institute for Marine Microbiology, Germany - Olavius geniculatus... ...
CCCCTAATTTCCCCCAATCAGACTTAGGGCGCCAGGCGGACTCACGTTGGGCTTTGCCCCAAATTTCTAGTTTTTTCTATTTTGCATTAGTTTCAGAAATGTTTCCAGTCGAATTTAATTCTTTAGAATAAGAATTTAAATGACTGCTTTAATAGGACAAAGTCTGATAGCAGCTAACTTTCACGTTTTATTTGTAAAGATTTTATGTTTCATCTCCAATGACTGCGCATGATATTAGGTGTTATAACTTTATAATAAATAGGCCTACTTGCACTTGACGTACACAACGAGGCTTGTGAGCATGTACGTGGTCGAACGCTTTGTAGAGTTGTACACTTATTCAGTTTACATAGCTTAGCAAGAAGAATATTTTCTGCAATTTTAATTCCACAAAATACACTTTATTCCGCAAAGAATTTCCGCAGGTAAAATTCCACAAAATGCACCTTTTCGAAATTCCACATTCTGCAATCCACATTCCGGAAAGTACACTGTCCCTTAGAAATAGGGTTAGGGTAGAGTTGGGGTTGGGGTTAGGGTTAGTGGTAGAATTAGTTTAGCACTTTATCAGTACGATTTCATCATCTATAATAAGTTTTTGCATGGATCAAATTTCATTTAATTTCTGTCGCTAATCTGGGGTACACATTCATAATGTGCGGGCGGGCTGGCTAGCAGCTACTGCTGACCATGCGCAGTCTGCTTCGGTATTGTGGTATAGTGGTAGGTCAGAAAATAGTGAGACCTGAAAAAACAATAGCAAAGATGAACAAGGAAACCACTCGACGTTTTGGTCGTAGTATATAACACTAGAAGATGAACGAGCAATCTTGCAGTTTAACATATTGAATTCATTAACTATATACAAGCTATGTTCGGCTGTGAGCTCGTTAGAAATCAGGGTTAGGGCTAACACTAACCCCTCACCCTAACCAGCTAGGTATAGACTGTTTACATGTGAGATGACTAGAACTTGCCTCGTGTGATCTGATAGCTTGTACGTAGCTTATGAACTTATTATGCTAAACTGTAAGATCACCAATGAATGGATGGCAAAGACTGATGAACGTCGAAGACGACAGGAAGGTGATGGAGAGAAATTGGGTTACAGGAAAATTCGCACTGTATATAGTGCAAGTTTAAAGTGTCTGATGTAGATTGACTTAATGTCACAGCACTTTGGGCCTATATTTGACTCTTTGAATGTCTCGTTAAGTTTACTTATTTTCTATTTTTACTTGAGACCAACTGTAGAATAATTTGACGATTTAAATTACTGTTACTGATAAGTCATGCAGCATGAAGTTGTTATCATAGGTATTAGGTATTCATTCACTGGAAATCATGGCCACCTGTTCAGTAGTATTGGGATAGCATAGCAGCAGTACTCATGTTATTGCAGAATTTACCTAGATACCATGTTTTGTTTTATTTTGAGTCAAAAATTTATTTTAACACAGTGTCTGGGTATTGTATGTATGGACAACATCCCTTCACCAGACCTACAGCCTGTCTCTGTTCCTCAAGAAGCTGCATTTAGAACCATGAATTACTGATATGCAAAACCTTGAATGTTTTTTTAAAAAAATTGCAGTCTAAATGACATGCAAGGTTGTGTTGTGTTTTCTGCTGTAGGGATTTTATTGAGCAGCATTATGTGAATCTTAAGCAGGCAAATCCAAAGTTCCCGATTCTCATACGCGAATGCAGTGGAGTACAACCAGTTGTCTGGGCAAGATATGGTCAGTATCTTAACTGTACAATGTAAAATGTAGTTATTGTGCTTACACAATTGCACATCAAAGTTCATCAACACAGTGTTAAATTAAATGTTAGTTACCAACATGAATGCATAACAATTTGTAAGCATCTGTAAAATTGTAAAAGCTGGCTCCAGAAATCTAGTACCAGTTACTGGTACCAGAAACTTGGGCAGAAAGCTTGGGTAAGTAAGTTAGTAAATTTATATAGCACACAATAATGTCTTTGAGAAACTCGCCGAATCTGAGGGCCATCGGTATTACTTTTACTACAGATAGACATACAGATATTGATGATCAAATGAAATGTTTAAATGAACATGAAAAAATAACTTTCTTACTTACGTGTTTACTAACATTTCCCACATAGCCACTTTCTCTGTCCGTCCAGGGTGTTATGATTATCTGTGCTCATTGTGTTGCATTTTATCATAACCTTATTTGATTTTTACCATGAATGCACATTTTGCTTCATTGCTGCTGCTGTTTATGATGATGACTATTGTGAAGATGAATTAACGTTGATGATGTGCTGATATGTTGTAGAATTTGGTCGAGAGTCAAGTCTTGCAGTTGCTAACATGTCCAGCGACCAAGTCTTGGACGTAGTGAAGACACTGTCACAGAAGCCTGCTTGATAACTATAGACCTACACACTTGGCTTGTGCTGAATGTGACAAGTTTAGTGACCTGTGTAAAGTGTGTACATAGGAACATTGACTTTTGTTATTAGCCAACATGTCTCAAGTCATTTTGAATAAACCCTTAGATTGAAACAGTAATTAATGAGCTACCAGTATTTGAATTCATCAAAATACAGTCTTGTCTGCAGCCAAGGAAGGTTACACCAGTTAAAGTTAACATCAAAAGCAGATTTGCATATGCATAATGCCATAAAATGTAAAAAGAGACAGAAAACATAACAAATTTGCAATCAAAGGTTGTGTTTTGATGAATTTTATATATAGTAGCTTGTTAATGTTGTGAATCGGTTTACTTTTCCAGTCGGTTTACTGTACAGTAAATAGTGATGTACCATGTAATGGACCTGTGAAAGTCATTAAATCTGCAATATCTGTTTCATTCGTAGCATATATTGAGGGTAGAATAGCAAAACATGTTATTTGCTTTCAATGACATTTTAAGAAAATTGAAAACTGGTTTCTGCATGATGCATTTTTTCGGATTCTTCCCCCCCCCAGTGTTTTAATGTTTTTGTAAAGTTTGTTAACAAATAACATAGAAATTTGTTTGTTTTATTTCAGTTTGTAACAAAGTAAATATTTAAGTACAATAGCATTTTGTTGAAGTTTGTACTTTGTAGTTAGGATGTTTTGCTATAGACAATTGCCATTCTGCTCGCAATGTGCACTATGGGTGTGGGTCATGTTCTTCAGAAACAAGTCCCCCAAGTTTTTTAAATATTGATATCCCTCACAATCATGCATAACAGCTCTGGGGGATGATCTTGTGGAAGTTTGTTTCTCCTTAGACACTGTGTTATTAGTTGAATTGGAATACAGAGTATTACTTTGTTTGCTTTTTGGATAATGACAAACTTATTTGTAATATTTCTGTCTTATGTCTTCACTGCATTAGATAATCTGCTGACTAGTCAATGCATCGAAAGAGCATGTTGGCAAAGTGCTGAATATTGCATGGCCATTCACCTAACAACTTTAAATCTGATCTTTGAACTTTTGAGCTGAAAATTGACACATTGGTTACTGCTGCCCTGCTGAACATTCCCATAAATTTTGGTTTTTGTTTCTGAGCCCTATTGTTTTCGAGTTAGGAGCAAGTATGTGATGGACAGATTGATAAGCAAGATTCATGCTACATTGTATTAGGATGGCCACACAATAACATACGGCACACAAAATGGCATGGCAAACACGTGACACAGATCCATTTGTTTATTATATTTTTCTATTCAACACTGTCATATTGTTCTGTAAGTCAGCTATAACACACAGCAGCATATGAGTTACGTTATCAGCTTAGCGGTTATTTATTTTCTCTTCCTCCATTCCGGTGCCTCGCACTCACATGGAACCATGTCACAGGTCTTGTGCGTGAAATACGAATTCTTTTCTGTGTCTCCTGTTACACATCATTCGTTACGTTCAATAGGAGAATTTCTGTGCGTCTGTTCGTCCATTTTTATAAGCTATCACTAACATTTGACGACATAGGCTTTACCAAAGAATTCAGCTTAAGATGATCGCAGAAACAGGGAGTTGATAAGTCATCATAGTTTGTTTGTTATTTAGTCGACAAAAATGCAATCGATCATTTATAAAAAAATAGCTCTATAAAAAGCAAGTAGAAATTACAACACATATTTTTAAAAAAAAATATAAAGCCTAATAGTACATTACTCTTTAACACAGCGTTCTTGTATGACGTGCATACTCAAAGTGTAACCAATCAAACGTCAGTGTAGACGTAAGTTTACACTACTGACAGTCTGGCCGTCCTGAATCGGGAAATGAGTGTGTGTAGAGGCCTAAAACCGCTGTCTGCAGTGTAGAAAACGTTCATTTCGCACCGACTTGATACCACTTCAGCACACACGAGCCTACCGTTGAGTTGGCAGTAGAGATATGCCGGTTCGTCCTCGTACAGTTCGTACATGGTGTTGCATTGCGATCCGACGACGATGAGTGCCACGAACGTGTGTCCGACCTCCACCATGTCGCCTATCTCCACGCCCAGATTGTCGAACTCTTCGTAGGCGCTGTCGGTCATGTTGCTGAACGCCTCGCCGAGCGTCAGCACGATCACGTGCGTGTCGTACGGCAGGAAATAGAGATATCTGGCCAGCTTGTCGGCTTCCGCGCGACTGAAGTGTGTGTCGAAGAACTTGTGCTCCTTGAGCGTGCACGTATTCTGCACAGGCCATCACATCACGCACAACATGACGATTTATCACCTTCGCTAAAGAACTCATATTTTATGTGTCGGTCTGTCTGTTTGTCCGTCTGTTTGACGGCTGGATTACTCAATAATCTGTGAACGAATTTTAATGAAATTTTGTGAAGGATTTGTACAGGACCTAAGGAAGAACTGACTATAGTACGTGCTCATTATGAACCGCTAATAACTCACGGATGCAGATTCGTAGAACGCGTAAGAGAAATAGCCAGTGTTTTCTTCTCTTTCTGCTATGTTTGGAATAATTTTATAGTACGTACGTCCCCTTGACGGAATCGTGGGATGTTATGCATGACACCACGTCACCCCCGGATAATCGAAGATTAGCGGTTTAACGGCAGTGAGTGACGATAGTGTAAATGCTACTAAAACTAAATTATAATCGAGCATGCGCAGTGACCTTGTCAAGCAGAACAGTGTACGTTCCGGACGGGTTGGCGGGGTCGTTTTCGTCCTCTGGTGACATGAGTTCCCAGGCATAGTTGCCATTTATCTTGATGTAAGTGCATTCGCTCTCCCAATAGCCGACGGACTGAAGCTCGATATCACACGGCGCTGTATAGCGACACGCATACAGCAACGTCAGTAGGCCTATTATAGACTATCGTTTCTACAACGCGAATTACAAAATGACCAAGATACCTATCTTCGCCAAAAGATCGAGCCTTTTCCATTTCCTTCGCTCACACATTATGTAAAAAATTGGGGATAAAACGATTCTAAAAGATTCCACTATGCCTACATATTGAATGTACGTCGCTACACTACCTCGTGAAATATTAGTGTCTTCGAAAACAAGTGTTTTTTGTAGCCTATAATGGGGCCCAGTCTTGCTAAACTACCACGTTCGTACAGCAACTGTTATGACAGAAGCAAGTCACAGTAATGTATGTTTAGATACTATCGACCTCGACCAGCGAATAACAAACTTATCGAACCAGTTTTCAGCACAATTTTGTTGAATTTCTACATGCTGTTGCGTTCGCCGAAGGCATCTTGCTTTGCTATCTGTAGCTTAATCTTTGATGTAGCAGATAGGCGTGCGTGGAGTGAATTTTTCACGGTTGATAATACTGATCTATTAAAAGATTTTTTAAACGGTTACAGTAACTAGTTCGACAGCTTTGTGAAAGAGTTGCCAACTGACTGACGACAGGCGGGTTGACGGTAGCGTTGATGATCTTAATCGTCTCGTGCATGTCTTCCAAATCCGCCTGTAACTCGGTGACCTGTGCAGACAGTTGGTCTACCCGCTTCAGAACTGTCGTGAAGTATGCAGGCTGACTTCCTTGCTTGCGGATCTTTGCCAGTCGAAACGTTTTACCGCTCACTGTCGTCATAGCAACCACCGTCAGCACAACGACCAGCTGCAGTACCATGCTCTTCGTCGCCATGGTTACTGCGTCCGTAAGAAATCAAGTCAAAACTTATAAATCAATTAACCAGGCAGTCAGAAACAACAACTATTTACCCAAAGTGACCACACGTGGTTTACAAGCTCCAGATAATGTTATGGTGCCGTGCCGTCGTTAACGACGTTGGCGATCAGGGTGCATGACATTTCCACCCTACAGGGTGCGGCAGAAAAAAGTGGACCCCTAAATTTTTTGGCCGTTTTCTCAGCAACCGCTTACGATTTTAATATAAAATTTTCCAACTTTATTTACTGAAACCTTCTACATCTAGCGGTCAAGTAGTGAAATGGGATTCTGTTGAAAAACAACGAAGTTATACATTTTTTAACATAACCGCCTACCGATTTTTCGGCATTCAAAATGTTCATGCTAAAAATGCTATTTAGTTTTTAAAAACTGGTTAGACGTTACTGCCGATGACGTCACAGTGACGTTTCGGTAAACAGCAATTTATATTGTTTATAAACTATCATTAAATTATCCTTCCTTTAAAGAAATCGCCGGCTGCCCACCGGATTCATCTTCCAGCAGGACGGCGCGTCGGGCTCGTCAGCACACACAGCGCACAACGCCGCGCAGCGTACAAAACTGGTTGCGGGCCAGCTGTCCAGATATCATCACAAAAGACCAACGACCTTCAAATTCGTCGAATATAAACCCAATGGACTATCGCGTATGGAGTACAATGTTGGAAGCTTACTGCAAGCTTAAAACAAAGCTGAAAACGAGCGCCAAACTCAAGGAAGCGCTTCAGGTTATCTGCATGGGGCAACCTGCCACAGGAACCGATCGACAAGGCTGTAAAAGATTTCTCAAATAAGACGACTGGAGGCTGGTGTTGTTGCTTGGAGCTAATGGTGAACACTTCGAACATTTGCAGTGACAATGGAATTCTGGCATCTGATCATTATTTAACTGTGTTGTTTCAACGATGTTATTAAATTGGTGTTGTAGCCGGAACATTTTTGAACGCTAAAAATCGGTAGGCGATAATGTTAAAAAGTCTGTAACTTTGTCATTTTTCAACAGAATTACATTTTAATTGGCAGTTAAATGTACATGGTTTTAGTAAATAAATCTGTAAAATTTCGAATTAAAATTCAAAACGGTTGCTGAGAAAACAGCGAAAAATTTTAGGGGTTTACTTTTTTTGCCGCACCCTGTAGACATGTTTCCCTCGGACGTTTCTTCCCTGGTTTGTGGCACCCGGACGTTTTTCCCTCCCAGTTTCTGCGATACCCGGACGTTTCCCCCTCCCTATACTGTTACATGAAAATCGACCAAGCGCTAGATAGTCAAGAACATCGACATAGCCGACAGGACCGGTCTGCCAAACATTGCAGATATTTATGTAGAAAATTCTTCAGTTTATATACAGTGTAAGGGTGACGTCGTGGTTGTAGATATAAAACAGCACAAATCACAGTTTAAAAATTTAAACTTTACCATTACACAGTCAGCAAAATTCTTCTGACATTGTGTAATGGTGATGTTTGAATTTTTAAATTGTGATTTGTGCTGTTGTTAGACTGGATGCCACCACACCTGCACACCAAGCGTTATGTCAGGTCATTGCAATGAAAGGCGGTCAGAGTCTGGGGATGAACTGGAGAAGACCTCCTGAGTGTCCTCGAAAAACCTGGATGCAGCAGATCGGCAACACAACACCGGCCAGCTGGAGACAGATGTGGCAGAGTGCGGATGAACGTGGACATCGTGGGGAGTCGCCGCAACGAACCTCAGCTGTCTACGCGTCATAATGATGATGATGATGATGATGCTAGATAGTGGCATAATTTTCAGTGTCGTCATGGTGAAAGAATGCAGCAAACATCAAATACTCTTGTGTTATCAATAATAGGTTGAAATAATACGTCAAACAAACAGCAAGTCTCAAGAAGTTTCAATTTTCAACTTCTCAAGAAACAGCTGCGGACGGCGACATCGAAGTGCCACTCATAGCGCTGTGTGTGCCGCAGCAAGGAGAGTGTCTGCTATCTATCGAATTTTGCTTTCTTTAAGTAGCCATACGAAAAAATGTGTGCTTTAACTACTTCTACTCTCCTGGTTCAGTCTTTATCGAGTCGAGTTTAATCGTCTCATGAACGCGTAAGCTTACATCCCTAATTACTGTTAATTGTCGCGCCTACTAAGACTCATTGTTTTTGAAAAATACTCAACGGCGACAAGACTTCAAAGGCGGAGTTGCTTTCGGTGTTGCAAGAAATTTCTGCTCAGGCTTGGCGCTGACTCTGATAATATGTTGTTACTGGCCTATAGGGGGAAACGTCCTAAGCACTCGAAAAGCAGGGGGAAACGTCCGGGCGGGGGAATGTCCGAAGGGGGAAACGTTCGCGGTTGACAGGCCCAGGGGGGAAATGTCCGGCTCCCGGCGATCATGCGATGCCAGAGCACTCTTTTGAATCAAAGCCCAGCTGATGAGCTGTGTTTGGCTAGCCTAGTTCTTTCACGATGCACACGAACTATTCAGATACTTAGTCTATGACGCCTCCTATTGTCTTCCCTGCTATCGTTTTAGCATAAACATCATGATTTTAAAGAATAAATTAGGGCCTGCATTAGGAAAATTGAGGTCGTACTTATAATGTTATACAATACAAATACAATACAATACAATAAGTAATTTGCACTCGAAAACTGACAGACAAACTGTCAGTTTAATCTAGCACATAAACTAAAAAAACTAAAATGTTATAAAAAATGAAAATGAGAGATACTAAAATAAACAGTACTGTTAAATTGTAAAACTTAAAATATCCGAAAAACTGACTAAAATCAGAAAAAAAACTAAAAAAAAATAATGAAAAGTAAAACAAAAAAATTAAATTGAATTAATTTTAAAAAGTCAGCGAGTCCGAAAAGCCGTGAAGTCAATCCGAGGGGGTGACAGATGTCTATGGATGGTAACATTTGAGAAAAAGAAATGTTTTGTGATTGGAATGAAAGAATGATGGGGTGATAGACGAATAAAGTGGTGATGATATGACGCTGGTAAAGTGGCGGGCATTCAAGATGTTTTCTAGTGTAAATTTAAATGACAAAAAATCAGACACATACAATAAATACCAACAGTGAAATCTTACCAACTAAAGCTGTTCGATCTTCAGCGGTACAACAAAGCAATATAGTCGCTGTCTGTTTTATACGTTGATCGTTTACGTGAAGTAACTGAGCACGAGTTTTAGTTGAATAGCAAAAAATTGATTTGTGACTCTAATGACATGCGTCAAGTCGAACTCGAATATCTATTCTCCGACAACTACCTATTTACATGACGCAATTACGTCCAATTTTTTTCTGCCTGTAAATTAATTAAGTCCTTCGTTTCTTGCATGTAGAAAGTAGAAATCTGGATCGATTTTTGCCGTCAGCTGAACGCAGTCGATTTAGCCGCATAAACAATTACTGACTTACATGTAAATATTGGTCCATTCGGCGGTAGATAAAATAATATACTGTCGCACGGCATGGAAAATGTTTGCTTACAATATCCTACCAAAAAAACTCAAAATAAAGAACATTGTACCGAAATTTACCAAAATATTTTCCCGCTGTACTATTTATTAATAAATTGCCCTTTTCAACTTTTTATCAAATGAACGTATGATGATGCTGAAGCAAAATAATGACAAAACAACGAATATTGCCACTTAGCTTTTACTCCTGCGCCTAATAATGATAACATTAATATTTTACTGTACTCTCATTAGGCCATTGTGGCTGATTGTGACTGCAATAGCAAAATACGAGTAACAAGACTGAAGTAATGGAAACATTATTCGTATTAGCGCTTAGACTCGACAAAAATAGGCCTACGGTGAAACAATCTTATAGGCACGCGATTAATACGGATACGTCTATAATATGACATAACAAAGTCATTAAAACAGCAAGTTCATCTAACAACCTTATCATTATTGAAAATGCTATGATTCTACAATAATTATTGAGACAATGTAAGACCATCTAAGATGCTCCGTTTGCCTTATAATGTCCTCCATATCGTGCACCAAAGAGCTCCTCTTATGTATGATCAATTACGTCTAAAACAGACAAAAAAGAAAACGGCAGAATACAGATGATGCAGCAAATGTATGCCTATACATATCATTAGTCTATATAATTATATCAACAGATAACTTTAAACTTTTGGATTAGTTTAAATGATACGTAATATATAAACGAAATTAAATATATGGTTCACTGGGCTCCCTCTTATGATTTAAAGGCACGACCATTTAACGCTGTATATACGACACCGGATCATAAATGAAGTAAAGTAACAAACAACATGGTACACCGGTGGATATTCATGAAAGAAGAATGCAAACAGCAACATACAACGCATCGATTCATAATGTCACCGTCACTGTGATGCTTAGTTGATAGAAAACCGCCCCATCATAATTTTATATGAAAAAAAGTGCAGATGTTCTAGCTCGCAAAAACCCAACGGTTTACTGCGTTTTACAGGAGACAGTGCTGGACTGGAAACCGAATGTGAAAAAATCTGTTATAGGTAGGTCTACGAATCATACGAGCTTTCGCAGTGTTACAAAATGACAAAATTTAATTTTAGATCAAAACACAGATACGCCCAAAAATTAATTTAGGCTAATGAGCGTTAAACGAACTTATACACTTCAGAAAGTGGTCTAAGCGACACTTAATCCACGGTCGTCGACGGTCGTTCGTTTAGTCACGTTTGAATGCACCCGTGGAGTTATCAACCCGTTATACCACTGAAGACAGTGCTAGAGATGGACAGTACGATTGCGGCAGTAAAATAAGCAAAGAAAAGAAGCGCGGAGAAAACGAACTAGGCTGTTCGTGTCATTAAGCTATGTTGTTGGCGTCTGCATTACCGTTTCTGCTGCAACACACGAGTTGTCTGAGCGCCGCTCTCAGGTCACGGACGCCCCACGCATAGAGCGCTGGGTTCCATGCTGAGTTGAAATGTGACAGAACGATACAAACGTCGATCAGGTGGCACGGCACGTGACAGTCTGGACATGAAATACGTGGTCCTCCGCGACTAATGGTCACGATCTGTGGCCACGATTAATGGCCACCGTAACGCCTAACAGAAGGTCGGCCACGGCTGATGGCCACGGGATGTGACAGTCGGGACAGAAGAAAAGCATGGTATTGATGGTATAGAGCGGTAACCAGGAGACAACGAACAGCGCCACGATGACGCCGATGCCCTTGGCGGCGCGGGCCTCGGATGAGCCGGAGCTGGCAGGTAGCGTGGCGGCATTGTCCCCCGTAGACCAGACGAGCGTCTTGCTTCCCTTACTGACAGACGACGACATTGGCATCAGCTGCACGCTCATCTTCTGAACCTGCACGACATCACGTAGGACCTACAAGCACTGCTGTTAAGTAGGCCTACATGTGCAAATAAATAAGTAAATTAATGCATGAACCGCCAAGATCAAGAAATTGAGTCTTGAATTGGTGACGTAACTTGATACGGGGCGATGGAAAAAAGACGAAAAATAAACGTCACAGATTAAAAGGGTAAAGGTATGTACAATTGTTTGTGGAAAACCCATCTCGGAACTACGGAGAATACTCTGCTGTGCGGGATCACATAACGTTATACCTGCTACCCGACACAGTTGAACGTGTTCCGCCTTAACCTTATCAAAGCAGGCCACTAATAGGTACTCGACTTTACTTTTAGCCCGGGGAATGAAAGGCTAAGTTGACCTGGTTCTTAATGTACCGAAACAGTCACCCGTCTAAGTAGTAACCATTTGATAAAAAAAACGACCGGGCGTCGAACTCACGACGTTCTGATCGCAAGTCCGGCGTCTTAACATTTAAGTCACGAAGACTGTGACACGATGCTATCGATTCGATTTAGGCCGCTTTGAGTCAGTGCGTTCTAACTTCCACGACGATGGCAACGACGCTGTATACCTCTTCTTCGTTTTCGAGTTGAGACAAACGGACGGACAGTCACAATGCCGCATTACGCACGTTGTCCGTTTGTCCGCCCGTCTGTCCGTCCGTCCGTCACAGAACAAATTTGATCAAAGCGATTACATGGATTAAAAAGTTTTACTTACCAAGAACGTCTAATACGCCTAAGCATTTCCAGCCTAGAGCTTCGTCGATTACATGCTGATTTAATATTAACTTACAAGATTCTTTTT
>Ga0056128_1009374_pt1 | contig 12296 bp, 4 predicted proteins | sample WorMetLIZISLAND2_FD_71113 | JGI IMG/M metagenome (GOLD analysis project Ga0056128, IMG submission 71113) | Marine gutless worms symbiont microbial communities from Max Planck institute for Marine Microbiology, Germany - Olavius geniculatus... ...
AAAAACAAAGATAAAATAAAAAAGACAAGAACGAAAAAAAGATGAAAAGGGGGAAGGGAGACGGGGCCCCTCCCAATTGAAATTTCTGGCTACCCCACTGAGCTCGACATTGCGACCTCATCACGTACGCCGATTCTGTGGTGATAACTTTCATCGATACGTCAGCGGCTCATGTCAAGACTGCCAGGTGTATCTCTCTGACGGTCTTTGTATATTCATAGCGTCAGTGGGCTATATATTTATAGGAGCTCGGCATATCGTTCCTGTGAAAATATTCGTCGGCGGTCGATCGGGCACAGTCGCTGCAATCTGCATCAACGTACGTACGAGATGTGCGGAATATTCTGTCACGTCACTTAAGTGCTCTAGGCAGCAACAGCAGCATGTCAGAGACAAAAGCTGGCCCTACCGTCGTAGGTTAGCGAAGGAGCCGCGTGATGCGTTAATTATAATTTACGTTAAGACGCATACAGAGCGGCATAATTTAACCAAACTGAACTGACCAATGGGCGGACGGCATTGTTTCAGTTCAGTTCAGTTATGTCGTTCTGCACGTGTTTTCAGAGTCGTGCTTCCAGGCAACGACACACCTTGAAACGTACACAAACGACAGAAATTTAACGTACGGCAAGTTTGTCCACATAGTACAGTCCGTGCAGCTCAAATAAACTGAACTGCACCGCACTGACATATTTTAGTTTAGTTCAGTTCATTTCCGTCGCTTTGTGTTCGTCTTTTGCAGGTGATTAGGCCTAATTAAATATGCTTAGCTTAATTACGCCGCAAGCGATGTATTCTGCAAACAATTTGGGTAGGCCTATGCCTTCATAGGACTGCAGGTCGCAGAAGTTACGGCTTCGCTCCGAAGTATCCCAACCTATGTGACCACGATACGTGATCGTTGGCCTAGTTCTCACACAGGCGCGCAGCCGTTCACGCCACTGTTGGTGACGGACAGACGGATGGACTATTAACGCTGGCAATAGTTCAGGTCGTTCAGGCGATGGTTAGTATGTTTCAGTTTTGAACAGCGTCACTTGACAAATTTTCCGGCGTTTGAGAACAACGGCCTTTGGCAAAGATCTTGTCAAATAATTCTAACAGAAAAATGCCGCATAGCACGATACAGAGCAACTAAAACTAAGTAAAACAACGAAAGAAAGCCAAACGTGAACTATTTTTTTTACTTTTGCGTTTAAATTAAGCTACATTACCAACCGATAAACTTAATTAAATGTTTTTTTCTGGTCAGAAGTACATGGTGTCAATTTCACAGTAGATGTACGTTCATTGTATCGTATGATATATCATAATGGTACAGCTATAACGTAGGCTATTATTAGTCTTACACATACTTGAGTCAGACGGCTTTTTGGACTTATTTACTGAACATTTTATGTTTACTATATTGTGGGTGTGACACGTAGCAGTCGCATAATGCATTAGCGTATTTGCTGAGGATCGTCATACCTGCAACTACGACGAATAGCCTATAGCTTACAGAACATAACAAGAGTAGCTCCTATAATATAAACTACAGACACGAACCACAGCTCAGAATCTCAGACAAATTTACACAGAAAATTAATCCCTGTGCACGAGTTACAGCAATTTCGCTCGCAAATTCTCAAAATCGCAAAGCACGCGGGTAGTAAAGCAGTAATCCTCTGTATTACTGTCGCGATACTTCACATTCCCCGAAATGTCGTGACACACAAAAAAAACGAATGGTTAAGTGTTCGGCGCAGTTGTCACTATAGCCTGTACGTACAAATCATCACACCAGACCTGTCTCCTTCAGGTTGTGAATTATTCGGGTGACTGAGGGGTCAGCCATCTCTTTCTCTGTCGATCTATCTTTTTCTCTGTCTTTCCAATTTTCATGCTTTGTTATCCATGGACCAGCTAAGACGTCATCAGGTCAAAAGTCGTCGCTGTCGGTGTTTTTGAATCACGGTGTATTATTATAGTCCGACGACAAAAATGGCGACAGGATGCGGATCCGTGCGCAGGTGCGTGTGTCTGCGCGGCAACTTATCTCGATCTGTCGGTTATCGATGGATAGACATAGGCCTACATTAGACGCCCGTGTGTATACTGCTAAGGCCTATATAGCTTTGATTTATTGTGCTTGCCGGACACACATCATGGTTCATTCGGTCGCGTCTCCGGTGTGGTGACCTGACATGTGACATGTCTATCATCTCTGGCCAGGACACAGAAGCGTCATTAGCTTTTTGCCTGACTGTCATAGTTACGGCTACGCCGACGATCTTGGGACGTAAGCAATTTCACACAATCTGTGCATCGTTAAACTTATACTTATTTATTTATTTTAATTTACGTGCAACATTAAAAACGTACGTACCGACCTAGTGTGCTTTTAAAATTCTACACTGTTTTTCACAGATACGCGACAGATTGTCAGAAATCCTGTCACCAGAGATGCGAATTCTTTTAAGCTCACATTGCACCAATGCTTTCCGAAACCTTGTAATCAGACAGGGAAACAGAGTACTTGTTATATTCCTCCCTTTCGACAACTTTGGGGTTTTTACGCCCAGCTTAGCATACTCTCTGTAGCCTACTTTCATTAGAACGTGACGCTGTCTGCTACTTTTGAGTTCTGTCGTTTTCATGGTCTTGCGTTTTCCAGCCATTGTTTTTTCGTGGTTAATCATTTGCAAATGATGCAATTTCAGACCTCTTTGATGCTCGCAAAGTAATAAACCTATAAAAGGCAAGGCTTTTAAAAAGGAATAGTAATAAAGAAAAGGAGAAAGACGACGGGATCTGAGCGAGAGAGGAGAAAAAAGGAAACGTCTTTGCTTGTCTGTATAAATATTATGTAGCTTCCTTCGAAACAGAGAAGAAAATGGATGGACAGAGAGACAAGTGGACAACACGTGGACGTAAACACCTGCATTATAAATTATCGTCATCGTCTTCGTTGTCACGAATATGCCGCTGACTGGAGCGCAGTCGTTTCCACGAAATGAAGACAAAATTAACCTGCATGAGATCAGGAGCGTATCTCACCGTGCGTGTTCACATCTGCAGCCAAACCATGGTGATAATGCTCCGTCATAAAGGACTTTGGCGATATAATTCAAAAGACATTTGGTGCAATGAAAGACGAATTTTTGTTATTTTACATTAAAATAATTTCAAAATTATTTTTAAATACCGCATAAAAAACGAAAAGTTGTGCCAATTAAACAAACCTTTATAATATTACACAAAACCTGTTCTGTTTGTAACAAATTTTTTTTTTAATTATTGCTAAAAATATTTCGTTCATAAGTGTTACACCGCTTTGAAGCTAACAGAGTTTGTGTAGACGGAATTTGTTACTGCAGCATACTGTATTCTGTATACGTTGTTCTTAAGTTAAATATGTGCGATAAGTTTTTACGCCCAGTAAAGTGAAACTGCAATAAAAATGATTGTGCGAATGTAGGCTGCACAGAAGAGATCGTTCTGTCGTGACGCGGGACGTCGCACTAAGCAGCAGCAGCAGCAGCCGCAGCTGGCAGACGATGGCTGTGGCTGGCGTCTGCATGCACGCTCGCGACGCATTTTGACGTTTGCACCCACTGCCGCCACTCGCCAGCTGTCCGTAGCCGCGTAACTGCTGCTATAGGCTAGTTGCAACTATAGTGAGTGATAATAATATCACGCACAATAACATCAGCTGCAAAGATGAGCTGTTCTCCGGGCGGGATACGCCCTGCACGTATAATAGTTCTTATCTTACTCGTCATCGCCGCATGTTCCGTGCACGGCATGCAACTCTTTGAACAACTCAAAGCGGTAAGTTAATATTATCATCATCATCACAGGCTGAACGGTAGTTCAAGCCATGTGTTAACGGCGACTTCTCTTTCCTATGAGAAAGCCAAAAATTCGACCCCATACAGAATCACAACCCCTGATCTGATTGAGATAAAATTTGACACGGTTGATTACGTCGGCTAGATGACACCTCATGCAAAATTTCATGTAAATCTGCGCAAAGAAGGCTTCTCGGCAAATAGGTGAAATATACGCAAAATTTTTTCTAGCTGTACATATACTTTTTTTCAGAAACTCATCTACAGGTCAGACCCTTCAACGGATTTTTGCGTGCAATGGCTCAAACGACGCGGTCTCGCGCAAGGATGTGACTTTTTGGAGGTTAAAAAATTTGAAATTAATATTTAACGTATTTATTCAAAATTATTTTCAAAATTTCAAAATATTGCAATAGAGCCTATGGGAAAAATCAAACAATTCTTAAGACGGTCATAACTTTGGCTGTGTATAAGATAGAGTCGTAATTTTAGTTTCCGGGTATGGTTTTCGCGGATGGCCAATCTAATGGTGTCATTTAATTTTACCCCGGACCTTCCCTAGTTGCCATGGCAACGAAATTTGGGACAAAATGGGTTATAGCTCGGCTTGTGTAAGAGATATCTGCGATATTTTTGCGTCTATAGGGGGTTTTCTGGGATGGGCCATTGTATGCTGCCAATCACAATCGCATTACGAATGAGTTTTTTCATAGAATAATGATAACTTTTCATAGACTTACTTTTAATGATTGCGGTGATTGTGTGGTTCAGAAGCAGCCGTCGTGCTGTCCGCGTGGTCCCAAGCTGATACAGAACGTGATCTTGTGTGACGCGCCGTGCTGTCCAGACCTTCGTGAGATGTCCACCAAATCCATGCCGCACATGGGAGAGTTCATTTGGTGCCAGAACCCAAACGTTAGTTTTGCTCCTTTTTGTGTCATTTTTTCTATTTTTTCTCTAGCTTGCTCTTTCTATTGCTGTTTATCTGTGTGTGCTCGTGTGTTAGGATAAACTGTAAAGTTATTGCCATAGATGTAAAAAAAAACTTTCCAAGAAAAATTTTTAAAAACGTTAAAAAACGACGTAAAAAACGTCGCAAGAATACAAAAAAACGTTTTAAAAAGTTGAATAAAAAACGTTGGCCATAATGTGTTCAACTTCTTGCCTAATGCCTAATGCTGTAAGTGCAGTATACCTGGAGTAATATTTTAGATAAAGAGAACTTGATTAAATTTTAATTTAGTTGTGTGGTCGTAAGACAATAGCATTAAACTAACTAAATATGCTAGCTTAAAAAGTTTTATTTAGTATATTTGGACTAAATGACCTATTAATTCGTTTCTGTAATCCCAAAAGTGCTTCACGAAGCTTTTGATGGGATTTTTAATGCACGTTTTTTTAAAAATAAAACGTTGAACAAAATGAAAAAACGCTAAAAACGTGACGAGAATAAAAAAACGTAAAAATCGTTTTTTACATCTATGGTTAGTGCATGTCCGTCCGATCAAACGGTTAGCATTAGAGGTTAATTTTAACGTTATGCGGTGCATAAATTCACGTTTTACTCACTCACTTACTCACATAAGCTTAACAGAAACACAACACGGTGACTAACGAATAAAGATTAAGTAAGAGCCACGGAACAGAATAGTAGTTAGCGTGTAACGCGTGACCTGAACTAGACAAATCGCGTGATCATGAAATCACTACAGTAGGTTCACTTCATAAAAGTTTCGAAGGAAATTACCAAAGATGTGACACAATAATTACTGTTTCTATGCAGCATCCTGTCATTCATAGCTTATGCACTTCAATGCAGCCGACAATAGGCTACTGTGATTTGTAATTAAAAGCGCTCGGCCGGAGTCGCACGCAAATTTTGCGACTCGACGAGCATCAGACGCGTAAAAGAAAGCCGCAAACGCCTGATCGCCGCAGCTGTTGTTGTTGTTGTTTAGCGTCTCGTGTGTGATAACGCCAGCTCAACCTGATTAGTTAAGCTGGCCACGTCATCGTCGGCTTAAATCTTGTCCGTAAGCACAAAGAGTTTCAATAAAATGCCGCCGAGATTGCAGTAAAACAGTGGTATATGGCGGATTCGACTTTATTCAGTAACGCAGACACGATCCTGGTCCGGGTAATAGCTCTGCGCTCTCGTCGCGATCTTAGCTCAGTCGACCGAATCTGCGATAGCCTACTGGCCGCTTTTGTGACTCTTTAAATGATTTATTTTAACCGTAGAATAAATCTTTTCTTCACGAAACTTGTTTAAACTAATAGCGATAAAGCCTAAATGTCAGCTGCAGTGCTTTAGTTTGTAATGCATGTTTTTCCTTTTTTGCTTATTTTGTTTTTTTGTTATATTTTATGTTATGTTGAACAAAGATGAACAGGTTCGATAGCGTGCGTGGTCACAGATTGTTTTATGTATCTTTACACAGGCTGGTGTCTAGGTTGACTAGACAGGCGCAATTCTGGGGCGATCAGAGCTAACGGTAAGTGACGATAGTGTATAATGGGTGATAACGGCCTTAAGAAGATTACGGCTAACGGCAGTTAGCTCGTGTTAAGGGTCATAGGTACGTAACGCTGCTCTAAATCCATTAAACGTACACGCCCGGTGACGGTGCCGTAAGAACGATCGTTAATATCACTCCGGAGCCAAAAGTAGGCCTAAAACGCCAGCCGATTGCGACATAAAACAAAATAGGCGCGCGACCTCTTAGATTACTAAACGTGCTAGATCTATGAATGGTACCAAATCTGTCAAAAACGATTATACAATAAGTGATTTTTTAAAAGTTACTTTTGTTCGCAGGGTGCCTGACTGGCCACGTCCTCGTCCTCGCTGCTGCTGCTGCTGCTGTCGATACGCGGCTGTAGGGACTACGTATGAGCGCCGACAGAATGGCAGCAACTGCAGGCGAATGTAAGCGCCACTGTCGAATCTTTTAATCGCGGCGCAGTAGCACTAACTGCTTGTTTCAGTTATAGGGTCTTTACACGATCTAGCAAACGTTCAGCAAACTTTCAACAAATGTATTTAAAATATTGCTGGACGTTTGCTGGATCGTGTAAACATCCTATTAATTACGGTTAGTTGGTTACACGGTCGGACGTAAGTAATTAGCGCTACAGCAATTTTGTCTGCTTCTAGCTTCATTGATGTTAAACTATGGCCTTGCCCACGGCTTTAAGGCCAAACTTTTTGTCTTTGTCTTTAAAGCTCATGGCCTTGGTTTTTGTTTTGAAGCCTTGGTTTTATGTCTTCCGGTTCTACTAAGATCATGTCTTAGTTTACAACCTGCGAAAGCTATGTACGGCGTAGGCTATGCGACTTGCGAGGCAATTGCTATGATCTAAAAGCAGTAAATTTCATACAGTAATTGAAGAGTTTAGTGGAAGAGCAGCAGCACTTCGAAGTTAGACCTTTGAGAAGTTGCATATATGAAGCGCAGATCAACAAGATATAATAGATTTGTTAGTCGTGGAAGAACAGCACGAATCGCAACAACTTAACACAATCAAAAGCAAAACGGCAACGAATGCGTGAAAAAACAAAAGGCATAAATTCTGTTAAACGTCACTGTTTTAAACAAGTAAAATGTTTCGATCGTGGAAGAAAGATGTAACTAACTACTTGTGTGCTGCTCTTCAAAAACAGGCTCCGTAAATATCATCCAAACAAAATAATTATGACAGCGCTAATCAAGGCACATCCAGTACACTTACCGGCAATTAAACGGTGTAGGTCCTAACACACGTTGTGCAGTTTTTCTGCCGAACTTTTTAATTGTATGTTGAGAACAAACACACAATTGTACGAATTATGTCACTTGTCGAGCGTCTCAGGCTTTGACAGTAAATTTGGTTACTGCACAAAAGCGCTTGCAGTCAGTGCCTGATTCTCATAAAGGCGAATGCTACTGAGACTTTCACGATTGATTAAGGCTTTGAGGAAAAGGAAACGTCCAAGGATGCCGTGGTGCAGGCAAATGTCTTGGAAGTGGCTAGTCAGCTAGTAATATCATTCTGCCGGCTGAGCTCTTAGGTACTAACTTTTAGGTGCTCGAGATATTTTTGTTGTCGACTGATTGTATGTAGACCTCGTTTCTTCTGTTAGCCGGAACTTTCTTAGAGTTCATTTCGTGATTTGTGAACTGCTTTTAGTCTCCGGGCTGCTAGCGCTTTCAGAAAAATGCGACACTAAACTCCGTCTAAGTAGGCAGCTTGGTGACAGAAACGTATGCTAATATGATCTAATACGCCACACTTGACGCAGCTGGGACTACGAAAAGAATGCCAAACTGCTCCCCTTGAGATATCGGAAGATATCTTAACGAATGTTTGTTGTAGAGCCGACGTGAAATTAAACTTGACGTGCATAATACGTGAAAATGAAAAATAAGTTAAAAAGAAAAAGATATGAGTAATTTGCATTGACCTGTTTTATCTTATAAGTCCTGAAGTATGCGTACTTTTTGCGCATGCTAAAATAATACTATCTTATAATAGAAACGTTGTGAAAAATTACGTTATGACGAAAATTTTTTGGGTAAAGTAAATCATCAAATGTTTTAACTGTGCTAAGTAAGCATAGTTTTTTGCAACAGACGTTCTTCAGTCACTCAATTTCTATTCTTGCATCTCTTGATTAGTAATCCTGCAAACTTTTCGTGCATAACGCTGACAAAAAAGCACATTTGATCGAAGTCTAAAATTGGATTCAAATAAGGTAGGCCTAAAGTTTCGCTTAAATTCGCGAGTTTTCCTTGTAGAATACGTTGATGGCACAATTAACTGTTAATAACGTATTCAATAGGTAGTTAAAAACACATAATTGTAATGACGAACATAATTAGCACAGCTGTAGGCTTATTAAATAACTTACCTTACAAGAAAAAAAGTTTTTCACTTCACATATATTTTAAACGCCGTTTAAAAACTTTAACATTTGCACATGTCGTTACAAACTGTTCCGCAAAAACACGCTGTCTAGCCAAATAGGTGAATCGGCGCTTTTCAAGTCATTGCTCAGTCTACCGATACAAAGTCTTGGTCAAGATGGTTCGGGTCACCTGACCTGTCTGTACGGATTTTCAGTGACGTAATGACTCCGCGAACGACGACGTGTGTGTGACCTTTGAATACGAGCTAAAAACGCAACGGCACGTTCGCTTTTATCGAATTTTATTGCCTCGGGCAGATTCGACTGCGCGTAACAGTTAGATTGGACTACAGCACGGCAATGTAGTTTCTTCTCTGCAAATCTTTTTTATCTCTTCGCAGCTCCTGGTTTTTCTGTAGATTAAAAGAAGCAAACAGTCTAGATTAACAGTGTCCAATCACGAGGAAGTAGTGTAAAAGTATTTTGTTTGGTCTCGCACGACTCACTAATTTCTGCTAGGAAGCAAGCATCTAGTTTTGCAGACGCTATTACTCTAACAGTCGCAGTCAGCTCCTCATGGTCGCGACTCACGACTTTGGTTTGCACTTCTCTAGCAACTACATCTCTGATGCAAACAACCGCGGTGTGACAACACCGTTATTGCGCGCAGTTTTGGAAATTTAAGCTTCAGTATTTTCACAAGTGGAAGATTCAATCGAACCAGTTGCAACTGGGCACAGACATATAGGATAAGACCTGGGCGCTAATATGTGTCTGGCTTTTGTGCGTCGTCAATAGTCTGTATTAAACTGATGATAGAAATGAATACAATAATATTAACGCATCGCACAATTGCGATACTTCGTGAGCCCATTGATTCGTTTGCGATATTCAGCATTATTATTGACTATTGATCGACTGATGTGCTTCTGATTTGCTAGCGACAGCGCATTTTTTTACGAAAATGTGCTGTATAAATTTACTTTTGACATTTCAGACATAGGCCTAGTGCTACGTAAATTGTGTTTTGATTGATTTGTTTACTGGTTGGCTGACGATTAATTGTTTTAGATAGCGATTGATTTAAGTCGAAATAAGTTAACAACGTGTTATCTGTGATGGTAGGAGTTACGAAAGTCTAGAAGCAGGAAGAAAATACTCCAAGCACCAAGGTCGCCGCTATCTCTATTCAGGCGAGCGTTTGTGTCTATATAACCTACGTAGCATTATTTGTATGTAGTCAGCTGTCGTTTATTGCAAACTTCGGGCGGAGTGCAACAGTGAAAGAGATGCGAAAGTTGGTCACTACGGCAAAGATGCGGACAAGAGTTTAGTGTCAGCGGCGCCTGTACGACGAAAAAAATTAAGCTGTAAATAGCTTTAATGCTGGCGTCTTTGCACAAACTCGTAGGCTAAAACAATAGCTAATATACGGTAAAATGCAGCAATTGCAGTTAATTTTTATTTTTGAAATTTGTCGACGTTTCGGCAAACGCTGCTGCCTGTTTCGAAACGATTGTTCGTAGCGACAAAGAATATTATATGACACTCACGACCCAATTGCTATGCTCCAGCAGCTGTCTCTGATGCAAACAACCACCACGGCGCGACAACAACGTTATTGCACTCAACGTGACTACCTAACGACTCATATTTGTTTTTAGCCTACTGTTTATCGGTCTTGAATTTGACTCACCAGGTAGAGAGTGCTTTAGGGGTTGTCCTTGTATTCTGCGAACTGGTCTTGACACAGTCATGTTTTAGCGAACAAACTAAACTAAACTCCACTTAGCTCTCAGTTCGGCTTAGATCAGTTCAGTTTTGTCTGTCTGTCTACTTCAGCACAGGTTTATATACTTATTCACAATGTCAGAATTTGGCCGGCATACCGAAAAAGTCGTGTACCATGCAAGGCCTAACAAAACGTCCCGTGACTTGCGTCACTTCTCAGAGCGTGCAGCAATGGTCATGGCCATCTATTACAGTTAATGCGAGACGAGCACTGCATGCGTGCACGTAGATCTAGGCCTGCTGAATGTCACGTCAATTACATGTAGTCTATCGCCACCAATCCTTAGATTAGACTAGAAGACTCTGTAGACATCGATCAGACTTACTTTCGGTCTTTCACGCCCCTGTCCTGTCCGCTCTGAGAGTAAAAACAACACTGTCTGTCAACCACTTAAAACTTCCGACGGGCGGTGTGCAAATGCGCTCGGACCTAGGTAGCCCACTGCTGGAACCGTAATGAACGGAAGGTTAACACACGTAGTTCACACTACGTATGCTACGAAAGATGCGTAAAACTCTACTTCGTACTGTAGATATGGCTCAAAATTGGGACGAATATCATTTGCAATACGAACGGCTTTGTACTTTTGGGGCGACAGCACGTAGTGCTAAGCCCGTCTTAGCTATCGTAGCGGCGTCCGTCTGTCCGTTCTTCTGTCTGTCCGTCATACTTTGTTGTTCTATCAAAACGATGCAAGCTAAGATCATGAAATTTTTACTGTGGACTGCCACAACGATTAGATTTTGTGACAAAACTTTATGCCGTTAGGCGAAAAGATACACCTCGAATGAGGGCATCAAAGAACGATACCATCTAATGCTAAAAGTCGTCATTTAACCGCTATTGAGTCGTCTAGCATAAAAAATTGTAAACAGAAACGGATTTGCTGTTCATCAAAACAAGCACTGGTGACGAGCTTTCCTAAGATGCTAACATTTAAATTTGAGTACCCCCTTTCAAAACACATCATTTTATTACACGTTGTACACCGATTTTTCAGGTGGCAGCACTGATGCTGTCGCGCGTTACTTGAGCATTGCTCAAATTACTTGTCTAACTTTTTTCACCGACAATATCTATATTCCTTGCTCTTCATTTTTATAGAATGTGTACACATATCGTTGCTTCGAAAATAATTCTTTTGTAGACCCCCGCAAGCTTAATTTCGGACAGAATTTTTGCACAAGATTCGCGTAACCTTTTATACTATTTTGTGATTAATAAATATTTGACAGTATGTTGTTGTTTCATCTCGCGACGTTGCCACGCCTTAACTTTTCTGTTGTTGCATACATTCCATGGATCACAGTCACAGAAAACTTACCTTTTGTCACGCAATCTGTACCGCAGACACTTTTTCGTGACAACATAATTTAGGCCAAATTATTACGTGACAGAAAAACAAGCCCCTCTAGTAGTTGCAGTTATTAAGTAGGTAAGTAAGTAAGTGATGATAATGATGGAGTCTCCCGTCTTGACGGACAGATAAGTCTCTGGTCAGCGGCGCGCGAGCCGGTGTTGTGTGTTTTCATGCGAGACGCCATGCCGATCTCTGTAACATTCCTGCACACCGGCGCCCACAGACCGTGCAGATAATGCAGACTTGACTGAGTGGTCATCGACTTGGCAGAGTCCTTGTGCCGTTGACGTTAAATAAATGTACAAAACATTAGTTTATACACTTGTTAACGGCAACATTTAAGGACTTGCACATCGAAAACAGCAAAAATTACAAAAGGTGATATTGCCCGCCTCACACTGACTGTGTGTCAATGTGCTGCTG
>Ga0056128_1009376_pt1 | contig 12294 bp, 6 predicted proteins | sample WorMetLIZISLAND2_FD_71113 | JGI IMG/M metagenome (GOLD analysis project Ga0056128, IMG submission 71113) | Marine gutless worms symbiont microbial communities from Max Planck institute for Marine Microbiology, Germany - Olavius geniculatus... ...
AACATGACGTGATAGAGCAATTCCAGTGACAAATTCGGAATCTACGGGGTCAAATTACTTAAGATTACATGAAATATACTCAGTAGCAGACAATAATATTTTTTTTGTTATCCAGTGTAATAGACAATTGTGTCAAAATATTTCAGCCAAAAATTATTAAAATTTGATAATCTTCCTTCGAGTTACAACCGATAATGTCAGGGATGTTTTTTCAGTTTTTTTTGTTTATTTCAACACATTTTTCGCTTGATCTGCTTTCTCTAGGTAGTGCAGAAGCATACATTGGGTGAGGTGGGAAACTGAACAGTAATTTGATGACAAGTTGTGTCAGGAATATTTATACCAAAAATTATCAAAATGTGATAATTGATTTTCAAGTTACAGGCAAAAATGTCGGAAATGTTTTTTCAGACCCAGCGCAGTTAATCATATCATCAGAATATAAATAATTTACAATATCACAATTATTCAGTCAAAACATGGGTGCATCATAACACCAATGCATCAGTCAAACAGACAAAAAATCATAAGAAGACCAGTCACGCACCAAAAGCTAAAGAAGATAGAAAATGTTTTCAGACGTCGCTAAACGGCTGGCTACCTGAGATGACGTCCTGCCCAGAAAATGTTCACACCAATTTTTGATTTTCTGCACATTTCTGTTTTTGAGTTAGAAGCCTGCACAGGACAGACAGGTGGACAAGTACATAAAAATGTGGCCTACTTGGACTAAGACATAAATATACAAGTCACTGTGTAACCAACCATAAATTCTGCTGCCGTTGCAACTAAAAGAGCCAATTTTTATACAGTCATGCCATAGCATAGCTACTAACTCTAGCGATGGCAAAAGTGAACACGACATAAAACAAAGAATTGGAAAAGCAAAGACATGAAAAATGTGCTTCTCAGTCACAGCGTCAACTTTAACACAAGACTACAAGTTCTGCAGTGTTGTGTCTGGTCAGTTCTGTTGTATGGGTGTGAGACATGGACAATTTTGAAAGTGATGAAAGACAGGTTGATGGCCGTGGAAGTTTGGTTCTTGCGAAGGATGCTAAAGATATTATGGATGGAGAAGAAAAGTAATGAGAAAGTATCTAAAGAGGCAGCAGTACACTGCATACTAACGAAAAGAATATGTCAACGGCAACTAGCTTTCCTGGGGCACATGTTGAGAAAGCATGTTCTGGAGAACTTGGTGGTGACGGGACGGATAGATGGGAGGAGAGCGAGGGGGCGTCAGAGACTGAAGTATCTGGACAGCTTAGGAGAATCATGGAAGGACAAAGTCAGCCCAACAGCTCATCAGGGCTTCAGAGAACCAACTGCTCTGGCAGCGCATGGTCGCCAACGTCGTCGTCGACAGCACGTCAACATGACATGACATGACTAACTCTAGATGCTTAACATTACATGCAGAGAAAAATATAAGAAGACAAACACCACACCAATAGCTGGCTTGTAATCCTCTGGATACCACTCAGTCATATCACTATTATCAGCTTCGACCTTCATCTCTGGGACAATATCACCTGTGAATACAAAATATAGCATTTCCTGTATTTATATTCATTTAAATGTAACAAGTTTCGATGACAACCAATGTACAATGTACTGTAAAGCATAGTATTATATCTTAAAGCAATGTTTTACAGTCCTTTGACATTACCGGTAGTCCGACACCATCTAACAGTGAACAATCTGGATGCCATTAGCTCTGTTCCTCTACAATCAATGGCATTCAATGCAGCTGTTGTCATGAGGACACAGACCCAGTTCGGAAAGTGCACCTTCTCCACCTGCAGTCCAAAAATCTGGAACCAGATTCCTATCCAAATCAAAAACAGTGATTGCATTTTGACTTTTCGCAAAGCTATCAGGACTCATTTGTTGTCCAACTGACATTATAATGCACTACTGGCCTAACAACAGCCATCGATAAGGCACTATAACATTGAATATTATGACTATTACGATAAGACGACAAAAATAATAAACAACTAAAGGCGCATTGCACCAACGTCGGTTCAGCTAAACCTAGATCAAAAGTTAAACCAAGTTCATGCTGAATTACGTTGCACCAAGTTGAACTTGGATCAGCTGATCCCGTTCAGTTGAACGACCATGGTTATACTGTGAACGACTCTGATTGGTCAACCACGCTCGGCCTACGTGCCAACTACAGTGACGTCACAGTCACACACAATGCTTACGGAACAGTCCAGTACAGATTGGCCTTAATTTGTTCAAATTTTAAGTTTCCTTAAAGTTACTACACAATTTTCGCATCAACGTTGCATTGGTAAAGTTCCGAAGATACGCATTTTGTGTTCCGATGGATATTCGTTAATTATTCTATGTCCGTTGTCAAGATATATGCTTATCGTAGCTACAGCATAGCAATGGCGTATTGGCACTCTAAAATGCAGTTTGTTATCCATTAATTAATTTATCCAGCAAAAAGACCACAGAAAACAGATATAGAGCACAAATGTAACATATCTAGATCCAAGTATAATTAAATTTAACGCCTTATAAATCGATACAAATGAGTTTTTGTTGCTGTGGTTAGGGTTCGATCGTTTGGTTAATGTAGCAACGAGACATCGAAACAAAAAATGTGATTTATTCATCTATCTGTTAATTTATCGAGCACAAATTAAACGTAAAACAAATATAGTAGAAATCTAACATATCCAGATCATCAGTATAATTAAATCAGCATTAAAAGTCTTATAATTCAATACAATGAAGTTTTTTAGACAGGATAATATTCAAATTGGACAATTTTTGTAGCAATAGTATCGTGGAAAATATTTATTGCCTAGTGCGCATGCGTAACCGCGAGCTGAACTGAGATCAAAATTTGATCGACGGTCAGACAGCAGTTCAGAACTGAATGGAGATCAACGCCTGAACCACTTTAGTGCAATGTAATTTACGGCTAAACTAGGTTCAAATTCAGATTTGATGTAGGTTCAAAGTTGAACGACGTTGGTGCAACACGCCCTAAGACTTATATGTGCATAATAACATTATGAACATTAAGAGATAAACATACCAATAACTGAACTGAGATCAAGCGGATACTCATTGTTATCATAACTGTCAGCTTCTGTCTTTAATTCTATAACACTGCACACATACAACCATTGACAAAGAACAAGAAGCCCAGTTGCTAGGAAAAGCCGACTGTACCACCTACGTCCGAAGCTCAGCGTCCGAATTCAAGTCACTGAGTAGACCCCTAAGATGGCTAGCCATGTATTTCATGGGCGGCTTAACATTTTCGCAGCTAAAGTCCTGGCTTAGCTGCTGATTTTCGCAGCGGCGGCGGCTTAGCCTTTTCGCTACGTTCCTGCAGTTTTGCGCATTTTTTACACTTTTGTTATTTTTTTCCGTTTTAATGTTTTTTTTTCATTTTGTGAACATTATCTATATTTAAAAAACGTTTACCGAAAATTCTATCAAAAACTTCGAGAAGCACTTTTGAAACCATCACAGAAATGAATTTATAGGCCACATGCAGATGTCGGTTCTGTGGTAGTTTGCTTAGTTAGTCTAGTGATATGATCACACAGTTCTACTGAAATTGAAATTGAATAGTTCTCTCGCCTCTCTCTCTCTATCTCCCCAGTCCCAGCTGTACTGCACCTACAGCATTAAGTATTAGGCAAGAGGTTGAACAAATTAAGGCTAACTTTTTTATTCAACGTTTATCATCAGTTTCCCTGCCACGTCTTTAAGAACTTTTAACGTTGATTTTTTCTGGGACGTTTTTTACATCTATGCAATGAATAGGCCTAACCGGCATATTTTGCAAAGCATTATGCAGTGTGTAGTAAGTGTTGTGCACACTGTACTTTGTAAGACTATGTGACTGATTGTAGGGAAAGTTACGTTACAGAATGTTACCACCACAGCACTTTATGGTTCTTTTAGTGTTGACATAGATCAACATTAACAAATTTTTCTTGGCTAGCCGCGATTTTTGCGGCGGCGGCGGCTTAAGATTTTCGCGGCTGGGTCCTAGCTTAGCCGCAATTTTCATGGTGGCGGCAGCTTAGCAAAATCACAGCGTGGCAGCGGCAGCTAAGTCGGCGGCTTAGGGGTCTATTATGGAGAGAAAGCGATTTGTCAGAGGTGAGACAGCTCGATGCATGCTATGTTAACGAAATGCAGTCTCGAAAGCAACAATAAACGCTAGTATAACAGACATTGCACGTGGTCATTTGGCCAAGCAATATAAATTGCTAGAAAAAATTACGCCATATCTCGATAACTGTAACAACACTACCGTTTAGCCACAGTACCACATGATTGGCATTGCATAGTGCATTATGACCCATCAAGGTCATCCAAGGTCAATGATTTTCATCTAATCATTTAAGTTCATGACTCTGACGCTTAGCTATTCTACATCTTTCGGTGATGATGAACCATGCAATCTGGTGATCGTCATAATAACAGTGAGATCAATACATCAGCATGTTTTTTCTGGTACTTGAGACAGGAATTGATCCGTGATGTAATGATATCTTTTGTAGCACTCGACGAGTACAGTTCACTGGTGAAATATGAAGTCAGAGAAATTAATATAATCGTACAAGATTATCTTAGATAATACTATAGAATTTGTGAGAAACTGCGAGCAAGATTTTTCCTTTACTACGTTTTGCTAGTTCTGCCAATATGGCATTGCGTCAACCAGACACTAGGCGAGTTTAACCCAGGAAATTCCAGCATCAAATCACAAGAAATAGAATTCTGGTAAAATTATTACCTGCGCGTTTCACACATATCGCGAACTAGTGAGCCAAGTAGCGAGATTCTCGTGAAGAAAAAGGTGCGAAACGCGCCTCACATTTCAACCAAAAAGTTATCAACTTTCACTTCCGAAAAGTGTAAGTTATGTTCCTATTTTGAGACCCTTAACGGCACCACCAACAGTATTAATTAAATCGTGCTGTTAGTACAAACATGCCTCGCAATGCCGCACTAAATACAATGCGAAATAAAAATGAACAATACTCAAACGGAAGTAGTGCAACAAAAACAGCAAAAGACAAAAAGTGAACGTGGACTTGCAGTGAAATTGAAAACAATTAAATAAGTAACCAAACGAGATAGACGTTGGGTGTGAATAATAAACTATTCACGAATTTCGCGTTTTGCACTTTTTATGTCTCTGAGATTCTCTGAGTTTCTCTGAGATGCTAGCGTAAAATTCGCGTTTCGCACTTCCTTTTTCGTGGGAGTCACTTTTCTCGCTTTTGTTTGTGCATGGCTTGGCTGGAAATTTTTTTTGACCGTTAGGCTAATTGCTGGCATAGACCACAAAATACAGCTTACCAATCAGACAAAACAGCAGTGATTTGCGATTTTTTGATCACTGTTATGGCCAATTCACACCTACGACGTCGCGTTGGAGAGATGTGACAGTGAATCGGCCATTAGGCCTACGTACACAATGTTTATTTAAAATTGACGTCTGTATATAAACTGTGTAGGGCCTAATAAATAATAGGCTTAATAAAAAATAGCCCAGATAAATGTACTTGTGCTTTATCAACAATATTTATAATCACTCATCCACTCTGCCATCTACACGTGCACTGCGACTGAGTTTTTTTAGCAACAAAAAATTCTGATGTAGTATTCATCAAAATGGTTACAGGCTACAGTCGTCAGAGTACAAAAATGTTTTTTATCTTTAACGAATAATATTTAAAACATCTGCATTAACAATACATGTAAGGTTTAATGTAAGGTTTAGCTAAGTTCATTCAGTAGGCTTTATACAGCGCATGCGTAACATAGGCCTAGTGTATGCAACGTTTCTTAAACAAAAAAAATCACATGCTGAACATATAGCCCATAGTGAACCCATGCAGTAGTGTGGACTCTGCTGCTGAAAAAATGCACAAATGAAAACCAAGGAGTTGCAGACTCATCACCAAAAATTCACCGAAATGTTCTAAGTGGATAACAAAAAAAATTTCTGGGGTAATACACCCCAGAGTACCATCAACTGCAAGACTATTGAAAAAGGCAGGGAATTTTAGGAGAAAAACAGCTCGGACTGGCACAAAAATCAACAGGGCCCCTATCAGTTGCTAAGACGAGCTGTGCTGAATAACTCCATCAGAGCTGGAGTAAAATATGAAACCCGGAAGAACACTGTCACATTGATTATACATCTATATAGGCCTACACTCTTTGTGGGTGCTTTGACCACTGATGGGTTTGGTTGCAGCACTTTTTAACTTTCTGCACAAAATATGAACACTGAGCAGCTGTTTATAGTGTTCAAACACTATACTTTTCTGTTAGGATTAGGCTGACTGTCCACAAACGCTCTGTGTAACTGAGAGGGAAGTTCGGCAAATGCTTGAACCCAATCCTGCCACCCCAGAGAAAAACAAACAAACAAAGAAACATACAAAGTTTGTTAAACACTGAAATGAACTCGGACAAGAACATCAACAAACACAAACCGATTGTCTGTATTTAATCACCCAACTCTACTTGCTTCGGTTTGTTGAGAACTTGCTGTACAACATGCTGGGCAAAAAGTCCACAACAAATTGAAAGCCCACAACGAGAGACTTCTATCCCCCAGATCTGGAATCAGTGGCGTATTTAAGGGGGAAGGGCACGGTGCGATGCCCCCCCTTTGGCCGACCATGAAAATTTTTTGCAGGCGACTATGTATCAAAAAGTGTGTTTTTTGCCATTTTCCAGCAAAAACTGCAAAATTCAACAATGTTTGATGGTCTTCTTTCATACCGATACAATATGCGATTAAAATCACCATGTAAGATTGCATCTGATATGACGCGCCAACGTCGCCGAGCACTTTTGAAAACCAGCTGCAAGCCATATAGGCGTATAATTCGCGGTGGCTGGGTTTAGTGTTCATGGGTGAGTTACACGGCACTTACATGAAACCAACAGCAAGGCAGTCGGCGTCTGGCTGGCGCACACCATGGGCGGTGATTAATTAATATTTCAAAATGTCAGATCTGAGTTCAATCCGAGATGAACCCACCCACAACTTGCATAAACTACAGCAAATGAGATACAAGCCTACCCAAATGAGATATGCCTATTATTGCATGTAACGCGACTATGGCAACGCTCGTAAGATGCGTTCCTTTGCCCTGAGACTGTGACACGCCCTATTCTCAGATAACAAGTAGCAGCGGCATCACAGCGATCATGGATACAGTATGCCCGACGTTATCAGAACTCAGCTTGCCCCCTGACCCCCCTGACCCCTCTGACCAGGGGCTCTGACCCTGGACCCCGCTGGGGGCTCTGCTCCCAGACCCCTGTTATAGGCTCGCGCTCTGCACGCTCGCCATGCCCCCCTTTGCCAAATTGTAAATACGCCACTGTCTGGAATCAAAAGTGAACTCAAGCCCCCCTTCCTTTCTTCCTTTTTTCTTGCTCCCGTTTCTTCCCACTCCTTCTCTACCCTCTATTCCCTTTTTCTTCGCTATCTTTCCCAGATTCCCCTATTCCCTAGGTCTTTTCCTCCTTCTCTTTCTGTTCCATTCTTTTCTTCCCATTCTCATCCCCTCTTCCATCCCCCTTCATAGGAGCCACACACCCTAAGTCTAATTAGGGGGTCTGTGGGAGCACTGTTAAGTCTAACCACCAAATGGTCTATGGTGCATTTTTAACTAAAACAGTGCTTTGGGCGATAACAAATTATAGGCCTATTGTATACACGCTTAACAAAACTTTCCCTTATTTTTCACTGGATGCAAGCTGTGTCCATCAGGTATGGGAATAGAAGCCCCTGTTCGCAACAAATTTACAACACCCCAACGTGTCAACATTGTCTACAGCTTGTTGCATGACTTGTTACCCAACAGATGCACAACAAATTGTAGCGAGTAGAGTTTGGTTTGTCTTGGAGCATCGGTTCAGGCTTGGCCTTCTTCCTCGTCGGCTGGCTGCTGACTGTGCTGAGACCGCATGCTGCCCTGAGATCCTGTACAAAACACAGCAACTACAAATACTACTAGAAACAACAATTAAGACAACAACTATTACCTACTACGACTGCTAGTAGTGCATAACTACACTGTGGTCAGAAAAAAACGCCCACTTACGTTTTCTGTTATATCTCTGTGAAAAATGCATAGATTTGCACAAAATTTTCAGGCAATGTTTACTAGGAAACAAGTATTCCGAAAATGGAAAAGTTAGATATTCTTTGCTACCAATGACGTCATGCTGACGTCATATTTCCATGTTTGTAAATTATGGGGTTTACCACTGAAGATAGACCTTTGATAAAATGCTAAAACACATCAATTGTTCATTGTGTTAACTGTCTCCAAAAATATGTTAATTCGGCATGCAATTTTTCATTATAAACTGTTTCCATGGTTTATCTTCTTGGCTGAGTGCAAGATCCTCAACTTTGTTGATGCTGGCAGATGTATGCACACTGCTTCACTGCGTGGATGACCACTTGTCCGTTATCAGTTAAACGGCTTGTAACTGCCAGTCATGTCAATTATTTTTATTTAAATAGTTTCATTCCATCAATATCCCATTGTCTGTCCATTGTCCAGAAACATGTAGCAGTACCCTCGCTGACTCGCAAGCATTTTATCAGATGTCTGTCTTCAACGGTAAAACCCATAACTTACAAATGCGGAAATATGACGTCAGCATGACGTCACCAGTAGCAAAGAATATTTAACTTTTTCACTCTTGGCATAAAATAGTTTCCTCCTAGATATTCGCTGAAAATTTTATGAAAATCTGAACATTTTCCATGAAGATATAAAAGGAAACGTGAGTGGGCGTATTTTTTCTAAACACAGTGTACTAGCTACCACCACCAGCTGACGGCATGTTCACCCAATGGTTAGGCTTCCCTGGAACCGCCGCCGTTAAGGTTTCGGACCGCAACCAACCACTAAGTTACCGGTCCCGGACGATAAGCTAGCGATCTTAGCGGTTTAACAAAAAAATTAAATCAAAGAATGTGTTGCGCTCACACTGCTGCAAGCAGAGCGCCAGCGTGAGTGCGCGTGTTTTCGTCAGTCGTCATCTGTAATCGTCACAATAGTGAACATGACTAATGAGCAATTAATTGACGATCATTGGTTGGAGTTTGTGTTTGTACCTTGGTATTTCGTGGGTACACGTTTTGGACTTCTTTACATAATGACGCGGTTGTAGGCCTTGTGGCCTACTGCGCTCATTTCTACAGTGTAATAGAGGGTGCAGCAAAAAAGTGGAGCCCTAATGTTTTTCGCCGTTTTCTCAGCAGCCGGTTGGAATTTTAACTTGAAATTTAACAGATTTATTTACTGAAACCTTTTACATCTAACTTCCAAGTAAAATATGATTCTGTTGAAAAACGACGAAGTTACAAACTTTTAAACATGACCGCCTACCGATTTTTCAGCATTCAAAAATGTTCCGGCTACAACACCTATTTAATAACATCGTTAAAAAACAGTTAAATAATGATCAGATGCCAGAATTGAATGGTCACTGTGAATGTTTGAAGTGTTCACCGCCAGCTCCAAGCTACAACACCAGTCGCCTTATTTGAGAAATCTTTTACAGCCTTGTTGTTCGGTCCCTGTGGCAGGTTGCCCCAGATAACCTGAAGCGCTTCCTTGAGTTTAGCGCTTGTTTTCGGCTTTGATTCAACCTTCGGTAAGCCTCCAATATTGCACCCTATACGTGATAGTCCACCGAGTTTATATTCGGCGAATTTGGAGGCCAATGGCCTTTTGTGATGATATCTGGACAGCTGGTCCACAGCCAGTTCTGTGCGCTGCGCGGCGTTGTGCGCTGTGTGTGCTGACGCGCCATCCTGCTGGAAGATGAATCTGGTGGGCAGCCGGCGATTGCTCTAGAAGAACGACAATTTAGTGATAATTTATAAACAATATAAATTACTTTTTATCAAAACGTCACTGTGACGTCATCGGCAGTAACATGTAACCAGTTTTTGAAAATTAAATAGCATTTTTAGCTTGAACATTTTGTTATGCTTAAAAATCGGTAGGCGGTCATGTTAAAAAATCTATAACTTCGTCGCTTTTCAACAGAATCACATTTTACTTGGCAATTAGATGTAGAAGGTTTCTTTAAACAAAACTGTAAAATTTCATATTAAAACCTTAAACGGTTGCTAAGAAAATGGCAAAAAAACTTTAGGGGTCCACTTTTTTTGCCGCACCCTGTATACAAGTTACTAATGTGACTCCATGGGAAAACGGTAGTTTATCGTATGTCGTTATGAATCACGTAAAGGTTTTTGCTTTTGGATCTCAAAATTACTACTACCAGTATGCAACGACCAGAGATGTCGCAAGCCACAACGCAAGCCACAACGAGGCCGGGGAAAACATTCTCGCAGAGCCAAACTAGTAAGAAAATTTTAAAATTTTGCTTTTTAAAACGGTGGATTCTGGTGTACTTTATATTTTTCAGCGACGGCGGGGCGTCCAAACGTCGTGCATGGGCCCGGGGTAACTTACCCCCCTTCTCGATGGGCCTGCCAGTGACAGACGTTTTAGCGGTTTGGACTGCTAAGCAGCCGCTAAGGCTTAGCTGTCCGGACCGTCACTAGCTTAACGGCTTAGCAGTTTAAACCGCTAACCGCTAAGCCAGCCGCTAAGGCTTTAGACCAGCCGTTAGGGCCTTAGCTTAGCGGTTCCAGGGACTAGTTAGGTTGTCAGACTTAGGCCGTACAATCAAAAATGAGTAGAGGTTTAATGTCCTACTCAACATGCAATGTCATTCAGGTATGGCCTTTCCAGGCATGGCACACATACATGTAGGCCTAAACACATAATAATGAAACACAAAATTTAACCTTTACAGAATACAAACCTGATATGGAACACATAAAACACAAAATATCGATCTTAAGACTAAAAATGTAAGAACTGTCCACTGTCCATTGCGAGTGTGCATATGTAACAGTAATGGCAGTTCTGATAATTTTCTCTTTTATCCTCCAGACAGTCATTAATTTACAAGCAAAAAAACTGCAAGTTCAACTTATGGTTACTTCGATCAGTGACTGTTTGAAAACAGGTAAACTATCTTGATGTATAACTGACACCAAGGCAAACTCAGCCTTTAATCCATCAAGGGTAGGTAAATCTAGTACCGACCTGCTAACGCTGGGATTATGTGTAGCCAGGGAAGTGGAAGCGGGCAGCTGCCTACCTCTATCCAACTTTGGTTGCAAATGCCAGTGTGTGCGGTAAAACTAATGTTTTCATGGCTTTTTCATGACCAAAAAGTGTTCCTCGAGACTCCCCATCTGGTGGGGAGGGGGTCACTGTCCCTTCCCAAGAACCTCACCCCTGCTATCGCCGTCGGTCTTTGGCTTTGATTTCCACCCAATCGAGTTTCAAGCCACTCTTCCCAACTCTACTTTCTAGTACATTCACCTGTGTTGGATGACAGCTAAGCATGTGGCAGGTGACGCACTGTAGTTTGGAGATGAAAAAACTATACACACCATTACCCTTTTTTTTACTTTTACTACTAGCAATACAACAACAACAACTATGATAAGATGAATAATTTGCACTGGAAAACGAGTTCAGGCAAACTGCCAGTTTGATCAGGATATGATTTTTTTTTTAAAAAAATATAACTGCTTTAAACGAAAATGAAATTAAAAAAATGAAATAAAAACACTGTTATGCAGAACATAAAAAACACCCAGAAACAGACTGTTATGGGAAAGATAGAGAAATGAGATCAGAAAAAGCACTAACAAGAAAAAATAACAATAACTACAACTAAAAAATCTTAAAACTTGAAAGTAGAAAAAACTGAAACTACTACTACTACTACTACTGCTACTACTACTGCTACTGCTACTGCTACTACTACTACACTGTGTCCCAAAAAAAACATCCCCGACATTTTCGACTGTAACGTGAAAACCAATTATCAGATTTTGATAATTTTTGGCACAAAAATTCCGGACACGACTTGCCATCAAACGACCATTTAGTTTCCCACCTCACCCAACGTTTGTTTCTGCACTACCTGGGGAAAATACAACCAGCGAAATATAACTTTTTTATCCAGTGCAATATGGTTGCTTAATTAACATAACGCGTAAAAACACATTTTGTTCACATTTCTGACACTGGCTGACATTATATCCAGTTGTCCATATTTCAACTGCCTGTAATAAAACTGCTTGAAGTGTTGGCCCACTATGCGAACACAGTCAAGGAGACGCTTTCTCCATTCATTGACAGCAGTTCTGCTCCAGAC
>Ga0056128_1009381_pt1 | contig 12289 bp, 12 predicted proteins | sample WorMetLIZISLAND2_FD_71113 | JGI IMG/M metagenome (GOLD analysis project Ga0056128, IMG submission 71113) | Marine gutless worms symbiont microbial communities from Max Planck institute for Marine Microbiology, Germany - Olavius geniculatus... ...
AGAATTCTATGTTAGAATTCTCGTAGAATTCTTACTTGCGCGTTTCACACTTTTCGTGAGAACTAGTGAGAACTACTGAGCCGTAGAAGTGAGATTCTCAGAGAAAAAAAGTGCGAAACGCATCTCAGGTCTGCCTGGTTGGGATTTAAGCAGAGTGTGTTGTTTTCTCTGTCATGTGGCAGGCAGGCAACGTTGTCTGATTCCATGTGGCAGTTGACAATCCGTAGCTCTGGGATAGGGTTCCGGTGAAGAGCTGTGTACATTTTAACTTTTCTTTAACCCTTCAATAAGCCGAGTGCAGCAGACAGCATTGTGTTGGTCGATGGTGTGTAGCGAGAGGCTGAATGTGTCAATCTACGACGAACTGGCGGGTCGCAGTACGGCCGCGTTGAGAGAGATAGACAGCGGATCCGAGCTTATTGTTACTGGTCTGTGCTCTTCGTCATTCTTGCGGCGATATCTGTCTCGACTTTTTGCAGATACGGTTTCTGAACTGATTGACAGTCGTTTTAGCTTTAGTAGATGTGATGTACTGACTTGCAGCAAATGTAATACTTATTGCAGCAAGACATTTAACCTCCAAAGCGCCCTAGACCTTCATGTGAAATTTTATGCAAATTTGAATTTTTTCATGAATACTAGTTATATCACAACAATAAGTTATGCAATATTGTAGTGTTAGATAGTACTAGCCGATGACACTCTGCCACTGTCAGCGACATTTATAATGTCCATTTATGCCAAGCTACAAACTTTCGCAATCTGCATGGCAAAGACCAGCTGGAAGATTATTCCTCTGTGACAAATTCTTATCTTTGGACAAATGCTGGATCATATGCATTTCATTTGCAGGAGACAGTGTTGAGAAGTGACAGAATATGATGTACATACCTTTTGGTTAACTGTGTCGGTCTGCAAACTTTTTGAATGACCCCCATACATGTATGATTCCTCACATTGAGATAATTAACCGCCATCCAGGTTATTCTGGCTGGGTCAGCCATCTGTGGATTGGAGATGCACTGAATGTAGCTTATGGTCTAGACTGTACTTAAGTTGGTCCATGTGGTAGTCTGTAATTTCACGTTTGCCTGATGCTCCAGTCAGCTTGCTGTCACTGTGGGGATAGTTGTTGTTAAACACTCAAGTTTTTGGATGTTTCTGGTAGGAGTGAGCAGTGCCGTCGAAAACTTGATCATGGAAAACAACGAACTGCTTGCGACAAAGTAACTTGCTCATGTTTTCTTTCATGTCTTACTGTTTATATTAGAAGATATGGTAACATTACAGTTTACTGTCACGTTACCTCTTGGTGTAACTTCATCTGCAAAACAAGTATTTAATGGTTAGTTATTATGCAGTCAAACTAATAGGGCATACTACAGTTTATTAAACGCCCAGCTGTCTATCTGTCCGTGCAGTTTTTAAATTGAAAAATAAGAAGATGTAGAAAAATCGTAAATGGCGTGAACGTTCTTCAGGGCAGGATTAACCAGCATGCCAATTTTTATTTTAGGTCAGGGTTATCATTAGCATCATGCTGTTTTGGGTGGAGGCTGAATAGTGTGTTGGTGCTTAGTTCTTCTACAGGGTGCGGCAGAAAAAAGTGGCCCCCTAAATTTTTTTGCCATTTTCTCAGCAACTGTTTGGGATTTTAATATGAAATTTTGGTGGCAGGTCACAATGTCGACAGTCAAAATGTCGACAGTCACAATGTAGAAAAGTCAAAATGTCGACAATGGAAATGGCGAAAGTCAGAATGTCGAAAGTGTCACACATATGCGGTTCAGAACACCGGGCCCAATTAGTGTGAGAAACATCTGTCATGCGTGCTAACTGTCTGATGTTTTTAGTCCATAGTAAGCCTACCTGTGTTTTAGTATATTGTATTTTATGCGACGAGGTAGTCGTCGAGCAGCACTTTTCCCGCCAACCACCTGGAATGTCAACGACCGTTTTGTTAATGATCTTCCACGTACAAACAACTCTGTGGAGGGTTGGCATCATGCATTCCAGCGCAGCATTGGATGCCATCATCCAAACTTTTGGTCATTCATAGAGGTACTTCAACTCGAAGAAGCAAATCAACGATTAGTACTCGTACAGGCAACTGCCGGCAGCTCTCGGCCACGGAAACGCAAACGTTACGAAGCTCCAAATACACGAATCGGAAACCTCATTGAAAACTATGCGCACACTGACATTGGCCACTTTCTGTGCGGGATTGCTCACAATGTTGAAATACACATACAGGTATGAAAACTTTTTTTCGTTTTCTTTACACGTGTTGCGACAGTCGCAACATATTGCGCATAATGTTCACCATTCTGACTTTCGCCATTTCCATTGTTGACATTTTGACATTTCGACATTTTGACTTCGACATTGTGACTGTCGTCATTTTCATTGTCGACATTTTGACAGTGTACCGAAATTTTCTAGCTTTATTTACTGAAACCTTCTACATCTAACTGCCGAGTTAAATGTGATTCTGTTGAAAAACAACGAAGTTATAAACTTTCTAACATGACCATCTGCCGATTTTTCAGCATTCAAAAATGTTTATGTTAAAAATGTATTCAATTTTTAAAAACTGGTTACACGTTACTGCCGATGACGTCACAGTGACGTTTTGATAAACAGCAATTTACGTTGTTTATAAATTATCATTAAGTTATTCTTCCTTTAAAGCAATCGCCAGTTGCCCACCGGATTCATCTTCCAGCAGGACGGCACGTCAGCACACACATCGAGCAAAGCCGTGCTGTGGGCCAGCTGTCCAGATATCATCACAAAAGACCATTGGCCTCCAAATTCGTCGAATGTAAACCCAATGGACTATCACATATGGGGTGCAATGTTGGAGGCTTACTGCAAGCTTAAAATAAAGCTGAAAACAAGCGCCAAACTCAAGGAAGCACTTCAGGTTATCTGGGGCAACCTGCCACAGGGACCGATCGACAAGGCTGTTAAAGATTTCTCAAATAAGGCGACTGGAGGCTGGTGTTGTTACTTGGAGCCGGTGGTGAACACTTTGAACATTCACAGTGACAATGGAATTCTGGCATCTGATCAATATTTAACTGTGTTGTTTCGACGATGTTATTAAATTGGTGTTGTAGCCGGAACATTTTTGAATGCTGAAAAATCGGTAGGCAGTCATGTTAAAAAGTCTGTAACTTCGTCGTTTTTCAACAGAATCAAATTTTACTTGGCATTTAAATGTAGAAGGTTTTAGTAAATAAATCTGTAAATTTTCAGATTAAAATGCTAAACAGTTGCTGAGAAAACAGCAAAAAACTTTAGGGGGCTACTTTTTTTTGCCGCACCCTGTAGTTCAGTAGTTTGACTACTGTTCTTGCGTTTGCAGCATTATGAGTGATGCGTGCACTGTGCTGTAGAAATGCGTTAAACGTCGTGAAGGACGATCTCATTGCTAAATTGGATGAACTCACTGGGTGAGATTTGCTTTTTACTGCATTGTTTACTATTTCAAAATGAAATAATAATAACAATAACTGCCACGGCTATCATGGAAATGCATACACTGCGGTTCATAAAAAGGTGCCACTTTTATTTTTTGAATAGCTCCGTAAAACATTGGCCAATTTGAATAATTTTTGGCATGCAACATCAAGAGGAAATTAGATGCAAACGAGTGTAGTTTTGGCCACCTCACCTTAATGCTGTTGCTGCACTACCTTGCGAAATACAGAAGTCATAGTTTGGCCATTTACAACAATGAATTCATACTGGGTTGCGCCATCGGCTCAGAAATGATAACTGAATAGCAACAAGCACAACTGGCAATTATTGTCTCTCAAAAAGTCACATGTGACACACCACATCATCTTTATTACAGCATGTGTTGACCTCCTCCAGCACGAACACAAACGGTAAATGTTGATGCCACACGCCAACGGCACGTTCCATAACTGTGATTTCTGCATTTCACAAGCTAGTGCAGCGACAGTATTAAGGTGAGGTGGCTAAAACTATGGCCATTTGCGTCTAGTTTCTTTTTGATGTCACGTGCCAGAAATTATTAAAATCGGCCAATGTTTTATGGAGCTATTCAAAAAATAAAAGTGGCACCTTTTTATGGACCACGGTGTAAAGATACATCTAGCAGAGTCGTGGTTAATGGAGAGTTCAGCAGAATGTTTCACATCGCTAAAGGGGTACTTCAGGGCGATACCCTAGCACCATTCCTCTTCATCATCGTACTCGATTACCTTTTGAAAGTGACAGAATTGGGAAACTTTGGTATAAAAACACACCCAGACAAATCATTGCATGATCTGGACTTTGCAGATGACATTGTGCTCCTAGATTTCCTACAGTGAATGTGCAAATGAACACTTAATTTCTCTTCAAGAAAACACAGGATACATTGGACTCATCATTAATTGTAAGAAGACTAAATCTCCGTTCCTTAACTGTGCGCCAACCCCATTAGTTGTACTGCAGGAAGAAGTAACCCCAGCAGAGGATTTCTGCTCCCTTGGATCTGTGATATAATCTCCTTTGGAAGGTCTAAGACGCAGGCGAGGGATGGCATCGAGTGTTTTCTGGAAACTGGAAATGGTTTGGCGCTCACAGTCTCTCAGCCTTGAAACAAAATTCTGACTATTTGACAGTCTTGTACTGTCGGTAATGCTCTGTGGGGCTGAGTCGGTGCACAGATGAAGCACCTCATTAACTCTTTTGCAGCAAGTGCGTATCGCATTGTGACAGGAGTCAAACGACTAGACAAGGTGCGTAATACCATGGTCCTTGAATCAGTCTCCAGGAATGAGCTCATCATACACACAGTACAAGATCGACAACTACTTTTTCTTGGTCACATGCTACGAAACACCCAGTCTCTGCATGCCAGTACTTTAGGCTATACCAGCCAAGTCATGGCACAACAAGACGTGGCCGCCCTCGACTAAACTTTGTGGACTGTGTCGAGAGGTTGACCGGAATGAAGGCTGACAAACTGGTGGAGGTGTCACAAGATTGTGAAGCCTGGCGTGAACTTGTGGTCGTTTGTGTTGACTTACAACCACCCGACTAGACAGACAGAGAGAGAGAGAGAGGAAAAAAATAACTACCAGTATAATAACTTTTGATTCTGTCCTTTTGTACTGTTTATGCAGTGTCTAACACACAGTTTAGTTTTTTGTAACTTTCAGTTATTAACCCTTGGTATCGGCACTATAATAATGAATAGCACACGGCCATGCCTTTTCATAGCTAAGTTTGTATTGTTTCAGGGAGATTGATTTGCTGAAAGAACAAAATAGCCAGTTACTGCAAACGATTGAGGAGCAGTCAGTGAAGCTTGTAGCATTGGAAGAAGACCTGAAGAAGACAAGAGACTCCAAAGTTGACAACGAGGTACAGAACGTACTCAGCACAAATTGCTAGGCAGTTATAGCAGCACTGTTTGTTTAATTTGTATACGTTTCAATGAGGCTGGGGTTGCATTAGAGGTGGGCAGTTTGGCTGACAACAAATCTGATTCGATTCGGAAAAATTCCGATTTGATTCACTAGCAGCAGTATCGTGGCAAGGGGGCAAATAGTGGGGGGAGGGCAGATGCTCACCCTAAATTTTCGGCTGTCGAAAAATTATCAAGTTATCTTCTTGTCAGAAAATGTTTGTTCAAAATGCAAACTTTGGGGCTGAAAAATCTCTGTTTTGAGAAAATTTAGGGGCAAAATTAAAATGTTGAGCACCAATAATCTCTTCTGCTGAAAATTTGCAACTTTTTGTCAGAATTGCATAGGGCCGCCATCCTGAAAGCCATTATCCATGGTCATTGCAGGGAATAGTTTTCGATATTGGCTCTCGTCATCTAGCTTTTATTTTCAGTGCACTATTCAGCTCACAGTTTATGCTGGATCCTGACCCTTAAACATAACCCTGAATGTCGGCCTCTCAGAATGGCAACTTCTTGGAATGGCGGGCTGACACTGAGGCAACAATGTATACATAAAACTGTAGCCGAAATTGTGAAATGCTTTTGCAAAACATTCGCTTGCTTTGACTGCAGATTGCCAATAAATATGCACTGCTCTGCATTCAAACAATACACATTGTGGGCTGTACTACAAGTGACTGTGAATGCTCCACTCTTACGGGTGAAGCTTGCATGAGATTAACTATCAACTCGTACATTGAAAGTCGGACTTGTACTCGGGTCACTGTGAACTGAACATAGCCTAGAGCAGTTACGCAGTTGTTGTGGCTGTTGTTTGCAGTCCCACTTCACACGTGTTGACCTGATGAGAGTTCTGATGGAGCGCAATCAGTACAAAGAGCGGCTGATAGAACTACAGGACGCCGTGCGTCGGGCCGACATGGCACGGGCCGCAGCCAAGGAGCAGCAGACAGTGAGCAAACCGACCAAGAAACGCTCATCTGTCTGGGGATTGTGAGTTTGTACTTTATCAGTCAATCAAAGCATTTTAAAAACATATTTATACAGTGCCATAAGTTTACTGTAGGCAATATCAAAGTTACCGCTACATGAATGCATTTTTATTTAGTGAAATTTTGATTATAAAAACAAGAGTGGTACTTACCTGACAATATAATACAGTTGTTTTCATTCAACTACGACTAATTGTTACTTAATTATAATTGTTTGACTTAACAATTACAACTTAATTGTAGTTGTTACTAATATAATTTTAGACCCTTGGGAAATGTAGTACAGACGCAGTTGAAAGTGAATAGAAAACACACCAGTGTGTATGGTATTATTATAAATATTTATTTAATATAATTGTAATTATTTGATTTTATTTGTAATAGATTTTGTCATATGCTGTGTTGCAGTTGTTGTAGTCTGTAAGTGACGTACATGTACTGACTGTGCAGTTTTGGTGAACTCATTCGGAGTGAGTCGGCTACTGAAGCGAGGCCGTGGTCACCAACTGATAAGGCAGCAAACTCCATGGTTCTCTGACGTTATCTGGGCAGCAAGCAGATTGTGATTTTTCCATTCAGTGCTTGTACATCATTTCTGTCGCTTTTGTTGAGGTGTATGTAAATATTATTGTTCGTTTGAGTACCATAAGCAAGCAAGTCTTTTTCCCCATTGTCTTTCATCACAGACACAAAGCATATGTCCATGGTTAAAGTGCAGTTTTTAGTTCAAGGCATTCCTAATCCTTAATTACAGAAAGACCTAAGGTGATGATAATGTAGAAGCTAGGATACACCATTTTATCTTATGACTGTACCTTGAATTATTGCACGGTTTGTCATATTTTGACTTAAAATCAATGTTAAAAAGACACTGGATAAAACTGTTATCTAGGGCAAATGAGGACAAAGTTTTTAATTTGTGAAAATAAGCATAAGATCCACAATCTCAGGGGATTACAACAGGGGCTCAGACTTAGAAGTTCCTGTTCTCCCACCTCTGTATTTCCACTTTTACTTCTGACCACTTTGAGCATTCGTTATCTACTGTGTAGCAAATAAACTCTTTTCCGAATGTGTAACTTGCCAGGAATGCAAACATTTTGATGAGTTGTTTACTTCTTATTTTACGCTTTTACAGCATTGTTATGAACGTAGAGTACATGATATTTTATGTGCATTTAAAGCACTATCGACTACTGCAAGGTTCTGCCGCATTTGCAGTACATTTTCAGTAGATGTTATTAGCAGTTGACTGAATTATTTCTGTGCATAGATTTGTCAGTATTTTATTATAACTGAAGAATTGCACCGTTGCTCAGTTGTTGATTACTGTAGCATTAATGAGGACCGGTCTTACTTGCATATACTATACCTTGCGACTAATATACAGTGCTAGCCATTGCAATTAACAGTAAGCAAACGACTTCTGTTTTATATTTTATAATACCGGTTGGTTCTTGCTTCTTGTTAGCATATGCCTTATAATACTAATTTACAGGGATTTTGTGCAACGAGTGATTTTTATACCTCTTCACCAGTTAATAGCTGTAAGGATATCTGAATACAGACAGGGGAGAGATGTCTGTTATAGGCATTTGTTTAAATTTCAGTCGTTTCATCGCACCTCGCTCCTGAGTTATAGTTTGTCGGCAAACTTTATTCTTTGTAAAATTTTCTTCTAAAAATACAAAATTTGGTGCTGAAAATATTCCATTTTATTCCTCCAAAATGGAATTCTGAACACCCATAATCTCTTCAGTTGTCCGAAAACTGCAACTGCCCGGCCCCTACTTTGTAACCCACGATACCGTCGTTAAACATTTGTGGTTACAATTTATAAAACGGTTGACTTAAAAGGTGAGAAGTGCATGAAAGATTGCTTCTGGGGGTGAAAGTAGCAAGAAAGGTTAAATGACCTTCCCATGTTCCTCAGTTGCCTTTAATGTATATTTTGTGCAAATAATTGTCCACAATGCAGTAGTAATAATGTGATGTATATAATGTGATTTGTTCGATGATTGAGTAGTGGTGAATTTTTTAAACGTAGTTTTCAAGAATTTTATCGGTTGCTGTTAAAACAATGTTGTACTTGTTAAATGTATAATTTGCAGCTACAGTGGTGTCATTGTTTTAGTGTGCTGTCAGGTGTTCTTGTGTTATGGTGTCAACGTATTGAGAAGCTTACCAGTATTACAATTTCCCTAGACCCCTTGCATTCTCTACCCGTTTTAAAAACCTACACGTCTGACTGGTCTTACCAACGACGTGTATCGTATTTTACTAGCATAATCATGTGAGATATTGATTTTAAACTGAACTGCTAATGAAGTTTTGTAATTGTATCATTCAGTTGTTCGTTGTTGACAGTTGCCGACATATCTTGTTATCATGGGCTGCACTGTGTTGTGCCACATTGTTGTTCCAGTGTAGTTGCCGTGGACTGTGATGTACTTGTGTTATGTTGATACTTATTGTTCCATCCGTCATTTGGCGTATGGTTGTGTCGTATTTGTGATTAAAGATTGTTAATCGAGTTTTAAACTGGTGACACCTAACACAATGCTGCCAAAGTCCTGGGCCAGATTAAGACCATTATTATATGATTAAGATCAAATTGGGCCTGATGCTTCTGCCCAGAAGAAAGTCTTTTTTTCTTCTCGGCATTCAAGACTGTGACCAAGATGTCCAAATCCAGCCTGCTACTCAAACACTAGTGGCGGAAAGGTTTTTAAGGTGCACATCAAGATCAAGGCACTGAGATCGAGATGCCATAGGCGTCGAGGGGGAAAGAGGTGGGAGGGTTTTCTTCACTTCCCCCCATCCCCATTTGACTACGGGGTTAGGGTATGGGCAGCATTGTAAACTTTTTACATCCCACTTGACACATTGGGGAGCTGAAAATGGATTTTATGCATATTTGAGTTTGGACTGAAGTCATTTGTGACACTTCAGTCGGCCAGGACCCATAATTTGAGTCATCGTGCTCCAGCTGTTGCAACAAAGATAACACAGAAAAAAAATTGGCATTGTCCACTGTGTGGCCATAAGTCTATTTGATGGAATGGGCCTAATGCTGCAACATCAATAGCACCCACTTTAATCCGGCACTGGCAGTATCATATTTCACTTCAGTTACTGAAATTACACTTGCCCAATTAAACTGGTTGTACTATGTATATGTTGAAAGTGTTGCCTACGTTCACTAAACAACTACCATACTTGCAGGAAAAAAGACAGACTAAAAATTATTCATTAGCACAGTAACAGCCGCACACATTGCAGCATGTCAGTGATTGTCCTTTGCACTGGTAACTCGCATAAATATATGAAGTCAACTTCTTACACGACAATTAAACTTCCATGTAAGTGACACTAGATTTGGTGGATTTAATGATAGTTTTATCACAAATTTTCTGCAGGGTGTGCCGGTGAAAGATATTTTTAAAAATCTGTTAATAGTAATAATACAACTTCTATGACACTCTATCGTCCTAAAATACAGAGGCAAAGACATGGACAAAATCTTGTTGCCACGTTTTTTGACTCATATTGTATGTGTGTAACAGAAACTACAACTTTGACCAATTAACTCCACATAACAATGTCGCAAACCGTTATTCTGCCAAAAGCTGAAAACTGAAGTGTTTTGACAGAGTTAATCTACAAATTTGTAACCGTATATAACTTCAACAGCAAGCAAACATTAACTTTACAAACAGATCATAATCCTATCAATAACGTATGTTGATAATTGTGGTATGAATACAGGCATGCATACCTACTACAAAGCACTACTAGGACAGTAAAAAAACAAATATCGAAATGTCAGTCATAATTGATCACAACTTCCGATACACAATGACATGACAACATCACACTAGATTTAGCCAGGAGATATCTATTTACTACCAGCCTGAGTGGCATTGTGGCATATCAAGCAGTAAAGCATCCAACTTATGGGTTCAAATCCCGGTTGGGTTGCTATTAAGTGGTTACTAATTTATAACCGATTTATCAGCACAGGAAAACCATCTCAGTATATAACCAATTGTCTAAGGTCAACTCAGCCTTCCATCTTGCCGTGATAGGTGAATCGAGTACCGGCCTGCTAGGATTAAGGGGGTGGAGGCTCTGATATGGGTTCCCATAAAGAACCATTTTTAAACCTGTTAGCCTTAGGTAAGCATCAGTCCATGGCTGAGTTAAAGATTTATTTGCACTAAGAACAGATTCTCAGCAAAGCACAGTTGCTTGCTTAGTAAAACACAGCACTGCATATACATGAAAGCACATAACAAGCAAAATATGAAACTGAAGAAATGCTGAAAAACAATAAATAGCCATTCAAATAAATGAGAACAATAGTCAGTATTTCAATCGGCGACAATTGCAGTTTGATCAGTTGCAACAACAGATAACTGTTGTACACAATCCTATGAAACTTTATACCTATATAAAATGGAAATCAACAAAAATGATACCGATTAGTAACACAATTGGTAAAAACAAATTTAATCAACTGCAACAACAGATAAGTGTATACAAATTCGACGTAAATTTTATGCTTACAAATACAAAGTTAAAGAAAAAAATAATGATAAACATCAATATTGCAACAACAAAAAACTGAGATCGAAAAATAAATAGTAATAACAAATAGTGTCAAGGACGACAAAGTATCAGTGGTGGAACGATTTCATCTGGTGACCAGCTTCATCGTCGCTGTTTTCGTCATCAGTCATGATGTTGACTAGCGTGCCGAATGCTTTGTCCACCTCACCGGCAACTTGCAGCAAACTGTCTACATTGGCACTGCCTAAACTCAACACACACATGCAGTGATGTTAAAAGGGGCCAAACTCCCAAAGATGAGGATAAACCAGAACCGTGAGGCCGAGATCAAGGCCAAGGCCAGAAGGACGAGGCCAAGATAGAAACCAAAGACAGATGTTCAAGGCCGAAGCCAAGACGGAGCCTTCAAGAGGTGGATCTGACAGCTGCATCCAAACGATGTGGTTACAAAGTCCGTCGACACTCTCCCCCACCCCCTCTATACCGCCACTGCGTTTTCGGCTGAGGACCAGCCGAGGCCCACGGGTCTGGAGAACGGGCTACAACAACAACAACCGAGGTAAAAAATATAACTATAAAAGTGACAACAACTACATCATACGGTAAAAGTTTTATTAGGGATGCTAGTTATATGCGAATATGCGATCGCGCATTTTGCCAAAACTCGCATATCGCATATTTTTCTGCATATAATAAATTTCTAAAATCACATGTGCGAAAATTATGCTGCATATCCAAAAATTCGCATATATTTGCACATATGCCGCATATTTTCGCATATGCGATTGCATTTTTCATGTCCGACGTTGTTTTAAAACCGTTAAATATTTTTGGCGGCTAATGATTACCGGTATATTTGCAATTAGACGTTGAATAATTTGAAGTCAAAAATGTCAAAACTGTGCAGAAAAGGCCTATTAATAATCATGATTATGATTCTCCGTCACTCAAAGTTGCATATGCTGGAAATATGCGGAAAAATATGCCGCATATATGCAGAATATACGTCGCATATATGCACCGCATATTTTGCCAAATTCCGCATATTTTCCCTCAAAAAGTTCTGCATATTTTAAGAAAATCTTCCGCTATAAACCAGCATCCCTATTTTATGGTGTTAACAAGGCCAAAGCGCTACAACTGAGGCCAAATGCCACGGTTCCAAGAATGAGGCCAAGGCCAAAATTTTGGCCTTGAGACCATAGTGGCTTCGGGGACTTAACATTTCTGCATATATGACAACATAGCTTCTGTCAGCCAAGTTTAACATGCAAAATTTGAAGAGAAAAAAAAT
>Ga0056128_1009383_pt1 | contig 12287 bp, 8 predicted proteins | sample WorMetLIZISLAND2_FD_71113 | JGI IMG/M metagenome (GOLD analysis project Ga0056128, IMG submission 71113) | Marine gutless worms symbiont microbial communities from Max Planck institute for Marine Microbiology, Germany - Olavius geniculatus... ...
CGATAGGACCCCGATACCGCCGATGGGAAATTGGCTTTCCACTGAGCCGGGTTTGTCTTCTGTGGATACCGTCCAGATCCCATCCGGTCAACGAGATGATAACCGCCGCGGTGGAGAGGAGACCGAGGGGAAGGGTCGGAATCGAACCGCGGTAGAAGGTTACACACCGCTCGCATGCAGGTGCTTGCTTCCTGATCGAAGAGCAGGTACGCATCTACCAAAAATATAGAAAACTTGCAGAAATAAAATTGCAAGAAACGCCTGATGCACGAATGTTAGCATCGTAACGTAAATAAGCAGTAAGCAGTGATTGACTTACTGCAGTAGCGTGTCGGCACCAGTTCGCAGTTTCTGTTCACGCTCTATTCGACGTCGCAGCAACAATCGCCGGTCACACGCCTTCTCTGCAGATGACTCGGTCGAACTCTGTTCCAAGAACGCACGACAACCGGTAAGGCGAGCCTACCACAGCACTGGCAGATCCACGCATGGGCAGACCGCCCCCTCCCCTATTGACTATACACTGTGTCCCAAAAACGTCCCACTTTGTAATTGTCCATATCTTCGCCAAAAATTAACCGATTTTCAAAATTTTTAGTGACACATTCTGCGGACAGTTGAAAACAAGATCGTTAATAAATATCCCACCACACTTTATATTTATATATTTGCTATATACATTATAATGTAAAACATAAATTTTCAAAAGTCACTAACATCATACATATACAAAAAGTCGTCTTTTGAAACAATTTTTACTAATTTTTTTATACAAAAATTAAATTATGTTTAATTTTAGATACATTTCTGATGTTTGTGAACAAAAATAGACAATAAGCTTATTGTTGTGAATAATAATTTTTAATGCAGGGACAATATACTGGTAATGTAACATGCCATTTAACAATGGAGACAACGCCGTGATTAAAAACGGGGCGACTGAAAATGCGAGACCAAAAATGGAGCACAAAAAAATATAAAAAAATGCAGTGGTGGAAAAAGCGAGACTGGAATATAAAGGAAAATAAATGTACAAAACATCAATTTATACACTTGTTAACAGCGACATGCAATGACTGACACATCGAAAACAGCAAAAATCATAAAACAAGAGGATGCGGCCGTTGAGGGGCCGCCCGCTATGGGGCCGTCCTTGCAGTTGAGTACGTGCGTGCTGTTTTGGGGCTTTCTAGGTCTGTTTGTTCCTGCGGTAGAGGGTATAGGCCGGCCTAGTCACAGAAACACAATAAGTACAGACTTATTTGTGAGCCCTGTCGTGATAGCTGTCATTTAATTGCACCAATCATAACTTTTACAGAAAAGAAAAAGGGAAAGAGGAAAGGGCAATGGAAAGCGGAAGGGAGAGGAAAAGGGGAAGGAAAAGGGGAAGGAAAAGGGGAAGGAAGATAGCTTTAAAAACTTAGACGCACGCACGGACGGACGGGCGAACGCACGCACGGACACTCAGGTGATTTTATACTCTGTCCAATGTTATGCATAGCATTGGACAGACAAATTAGACAATAAAAATTGGGACGTTTTTTGGGACAATGTATGGCTAATCGTCGCCACCGTCTATACATGTAGGCCTACACATTGCAGGCGCGGGTTTTTGCCTACTCCTTCAACTTCTGACCATTCTTTTGTACGGAAACGGACAAAATGCTTTCAGCTTCACCGGGTTCGCTGCTGAACCCCCACAAGAGGCCGTACCTCTGGACTTCGCTGTGGGCTCCCGGCTCCGCCCCATACCGGCGTTATAGGCTCGCGTTCAGCGCTCTCCATGGTCTGCCGCCCTGACAAATTCTAGATCCACCACTGACCGGCACATCCCAGCGTTCACACAATAACAGACAGGACCACCAACACAAATAATATGATCACGTGACATAGCATGCATACATCCGCTTTTACAACTAGGCTATATGCCTGATTCTCTAGCAACAGCTATGGTAATGCCTGATTGAGGTGGGTAGGTAAAATGTGCGTTTTTCAACGGAAAACTGGTCACATCTCGGAAACGATAACAGATAGGGTCAATGTTGTTATTTACCACTAATAGAAAATCGCATACGCCTTTTCAGGTGAAATGAAAATCATCGACCTTGGCTGACCTCGAAAGTCAGTAGCCTACTGCAACAGAAACTGTATGCTGTAGCGCGTCTTCCCTAGCGACAGCTGCGCTTTCTTTTATAAATGCGTCGCCAGGTATCGCCTAACCTTCTTGGCAAAGGTCCATGCGGCCCTACGTATATATATTGTGAATGAATGAATGAATGAACAGAGACCTGAGAATCGTCGTTGAAATCACTGGCTATCATCTGTTCGAGCATGCACGAGTTGTCGTTGTACGCGGACAACGAATCGTCTCTGTCATCGTCATCGCTGTCGTCGTCCATCAGCCACTGCGTTGACCACCTTGCCTGCCTCGGCTGTGCGACACTTACGTCGTGATATGTCGGCCAGGCGGTCGCGCGCGGCGCTGACACGTAGCTGTCAGTAACGGATGACGTCATCGGCAAACCGGAACTGGGAGTCAAAGTCGGTAAACCGCGCGATGTCACCGCCCACTTCAACATGGCGGTCAACGACGGTGCTGCAGGGTCGGTGAAAATAGTCTCAAACTCCAACCGGAGAATGATTCTGAAATCGGGCTTTATTTAATTGACTGCAGTGAAACGCAATTCGTACACTGCCGATGCAATATAGGGAGGTCTACTCACTCAAAAACTTCAACTTTCATAATATTCTACGTGTCACCCTTACATTATTTTCTCTTTGCCTAGCGTACCCTCGCAGTGGCACCAAATCTTGACGACACCACTTAAACGCCTTCGAAGCCGTAATTTCTAAAGCAGTTTTCACTTACGTGCAGTGCACTTCATCACTGGCCAACTTCTGCAGTCTGCACACAAGACATAATTTACCGTCTCTGACTGAGGAGTAGCCTAGGCCTATAGCACACGCAGAGGCTGGCAGTCTTGACTTGGCCGACGTTCGGTCTCACGCACTCAATACTGATTATTTCAATTAGTCCGATGCGATGTTTCGTGCGTTTAGCTCAGTTACGCGAACAGCGTCGAACAGAGTTGGCTGACGACGTCGAGAACATATAGACCTATCTGCATCACATATCTATACCCGTTATGCATGGCACGTTGGCAGATGGCGGTGCGCTGCATGCGCTGGCGTCAGACCGCACATTGGCGTGAGTCCGACCGATCGCCGCCGGCCCCAGCCACGCACTGTATCTATGCCGCACAAACTCAGCAGGCATTGCTAGTTGCTACAATCCGTTCGGCTGCACCCATCAATCGGTCACCGCTGAAAAACGAACAGATATTACATTTTTGTGCAACTGTCAGTGGCGATGTACTGCAAAAAAATTAAAAAGAAGACAAGCAAAAATTAATATAAGTTCTTAATGAGGACGATCGTATTCGAACTCTGACCTGCGAGTACGTAAGCATAAGAAACGACCAAAAAAACTCATAATAACGTCAATAGGCCTATAAATGCCAACGTTTGCCAAAGTTGGTTGAACGTTACATTCAGTCTTAGATCTGTTGTTAACACCGTTAGCCGTCTATACGCAGTTGGATAACGGGCCCAGGTGCAGGGAGATCTAGACCTGGCTGTAATGTTTTTATTATTAACCATCGAGGCGTCATGCACCTCGGCCGCTAGCGTAGGCCTATAGAAAGGTAGAGAGCCACGAGTGGAAGGGAAGGAGGGGAGGATGTTGTGTGCCTCTGGCCGAACCCGAAGATTTCGCGGCCGACAAAACTCGGCATCTTTATTACGACACGTTGTCATCGATCATATCCGACGCAGCAGGTGCTCGTTGCCATGACAACCGGCTGCTCCCGCGGCTCACTTTCCACATCTCGACAAACGACCAGCAGCAAAAGCTTTATCTATCGTCGCTCGCATGGAAATGTTTCACGGACAAAGCCTCTTCAATCTTCACCGTCATAACTTATATACAGGGTGGGCCAATAAAAACGTGCCACTTTACTTTTGTTTATATCTTCGCAAATTATTGACCGATTTTCACAACTCTTTCTTTGGCACACACTGCGGACAAACTGCAATAATGCGAATGCTATATCCCACCACATAGTAAATGCGTATTTAGTAGAGAATTGCTATGGCACGGGTGACTCCCAGGTCTACTTTTAGCCAATAGTTTTAACTTCTGTTGGCGGCACGGCTCACGAAAAATTCAAAAGAGTTTAGTTTTGTTATATTGAGGCTATATACTAGTAAATTTGTTTTTCGTGACACGAAATTAGCGTACTTATCTGTGAACTAACACTAACGCGTTAGGCATCAAAAACGCAGCTAAATTTTTAGGCAGTGACCAGTTAAAATGCACGCTAATTGAATGCTGAGCTCATAGTCAACACCCTGGGAGAGACTTTCTCTGACAACTCTTCCTCATATCATTGTAGTACTTCTTTCAAATCTTACAAACAAAATGCAGAAAAATATTTAATTTCCTTCACCTCCAATAACGCAGAAATCCACAATAATCCATTCTTCATGGACAAATTAACTTACAAACGCAATATCAAAATCTGACGATACTGCTGCTGGTCCCGATTCTGTCCACTACCATGCTCAAAAATCTTCCACATTCTGCTAAGGATACTCTGTCGGGTGCCTTAAACCATATCTGGACTACTGGAAGCTTCACATCTGAGAGGCATTTTGCCATAGTCATACCAATTGCCAAACCTGGTAAAATGCAACTGATCCAATAAGTTATCGCCCTATCTCTTTAACCAGTTGCTTGTGCAAGGTTATGGAACGTATGATAAACACCAGACTCGTCTGGTACTTGGAGAAGCTCAAACTAATCACACCAGACCAAAGTGGTTTTAGAAAAAACGCAACACAACAGATCAACTTATTTGCTTGGAAACTTTCGTTCGTGAAACATTTATCCGTAAACAGCATGCCGTTGCAATATTTTTTGATCTTGAGAAAGCCTATGACACTACTTGGAAATATGGTATCATGAAAGACCTATTCGACGCAGGTCTTCGTGTATAGATTACTTATGTTTATCGGTAACTTTCTCAGAGACCGGCAGTTCCAAGTGCGATTTAGAACACTGTTTGATCAGGAAATGCGTGTACCACAAGGCAGCATTCTCTCTGTTACTCTATCACACCTCACACGGTAGTGTGAGTCTTGTAAGAACGACCTTCGAAGTCTAAGGGAAAAGGCAAAATTTGACCCTCAGCCAACCAAAAACCCCTAAACCAATCGTCACCAAATTTGAATGGCGTGATAAGGTCGTAGACGCCTACCACCAAAAAAATTTGGGCTCAATCCGCCCAGGCGTTTTTGCTCCCCATATAGGTGAAATATACACCCCTCCTGTTCGAAATTTACTACACTTTTTTGGTTCTTCAACTCGCCTACAGGCGAGTCCGTTAGACCGATTTTTACGCTTAATACGTCAAATGGCGCGGTTCTGCGCAAGGAAGTGCCTTTTTAATGTTACAAAATAAAAATCTAATTTTTGATTTATTTATTCAAAAAATTCGAAAAAAATTACAATGGCGCTTATGCGGAAAATTTTAAAATTCTTTAAACTGTCATAACTTCCGTTGTGTGCAAGATAGAGTCGTAATTTTTTTTGCTCTAGGATAGGGTTTTTGGGGTCAGCCTAATTAATGGTGACATTTATATTTATCCCCGGTTGATCCCCATTGAACCCCGTTGCCATGGCAACGAAATTTGGGAGAAAATTAGCTATAACTCGGCTTGTGTAAAAGATTTTTTTTGTGAGATTTTTGCGCCTATAGGGGGGTTTACGGGGATGGGCCATCGAATGCCGCCAATCTCATTTACCTTGACCGACCCCCGTTGCCATGGCAACGAAATTTGAGACAAAATTGGCTATAACTCGGCTTGTGTAGCAAATATATATGTAAAAAATGTAAAAAACATCGGTTTATACATTTGTTAACGGCAACATGCAATGAGTGACACATCGAAAACAGCAAAAATTATAAAAAGGTGATATCACTCACCATCACATCGTCCAACTGTCAATGTCATCATCATCATCGACAACCGTGGGCTCAATGCCCGTTGGTGTCTGACGTCATTGTTACTATCGCTGCCCACCGCTGCCTATCTAGGGCAGCGTGGCTTAACTCCTGCAGGGTTGTCCCACACCACTGCTCAATGTCATCTGACCATTCTCGGTGTCAATGTGCTGTTGAATAATATCACCTTTTTTATAATTTTTGCATAGTCCAGTCAAGGCGCCTGTCCCTGTTCGGACACATTGCACGAATGCCTGATGAAACAGCTGCAAAACAGATCTTAACAGCTTCCCCCACAGGAAACTGGAGGAGACCACTGGGACGTCCTCGTATTAGATGGATGAAAACCATTCAGCAGGATCTGAAATCCACCGACCTCAATATGGACGACGCAGTTGACTTGGCACAGAACCGTCCACTCTGGAGATTGATGTCTACGTTCGGCGCTACGCACTCTTAGTGGTGCTTGCCAGAAATGACGATCATGAATGGGGCTCGAGACAAAGTCCCGGTTGCAAACACACGTTTGGGCATTTCGAGCTTGAAAATCACATCATTTAGTCACGTTTTTGTTATTTTTATGCAATGTTTCCTGATTCAGGCTGGAGGGGGGGGGGCTAGTTTGTGGAAGGGAAGAGATTTGAATAAACCAGGCTTGCCGTGGATATAAAATTTCCCATCGACATCCATATCCATATTTTCCGTGGATATCCATGGATATATCCATATCCACAGACGCCTATCCTGCGTACATGCAGCCCCCAAATTTTCGCAAAATACATCAGTGCAAAAATGTCTACCCCCCCGAATAACACGACACAGACATTTCCCTCTTTAAATTGTTAAAAAATAAATACAAATTAAAAATTAACACACATTAGCATTGAAATATTATCTTAGTTAAGTATTCCCCAAATTTCGTGAAAATTTACATAACTTTATTGCTTCTGTTTTTTTGGGGTAAGATATGTCGTTTGTCTGTTGTTTATTTGTCCGTAACGCATGTATTGTGGCGGAGTGGACGCTTTTCAAAGACACTTGGTGTGTACTTCCTACTAGCATTATATATGTTAGTAAGCAGAAAAACGTACGTAATTTTGTTACCATTGGATAAAAAATTTAAAAAATAAACTCACAAATGAGTACGTTTATTCGCCAATACGGCAGACAAGCAACACAAAAAAGACAGTAAACTAAGAAAAAAACACAAGCACACATGCAGTCACACAGACACGCATAAACACACCAAATAAAAGCAATAAAACATACTAACAATTACTACCGGCTATAGGCTATAGTGGCAAAATGTCTCTCGACACAGCGTTTCAGGCAATACACACTATCACTGCTTCCACATCGATACAGAGTCAAAAGTTTTATGTATTCATCACTCAATTTAAAACACTGAAAAACATTACGCAATGATATATTCTTACCATGCTCCATACGACAAAATATTGGATATAGCTTTCGTTGCCCAGCCAACAACATTAGGCCTAAATCACCAAAACTTAAAATCTGTTGCTGCTATAGTGCTAATAAATTAATTAGGCTAACTAAATAATGATGCACTGACGTCACTGATTATACACACAGACTATTCATTTCACTCAGTAACGTAAATAAAGAGGAAAATGCAGAGTAAAAACGACAGACAAGAAAATATTATAGAAATACAAAGCATATAAGTATAGTCAATTTAATTAGCAGGTGCGCCAGCATAATATCCATGGATATATCCACAGGATGGCTAAAGTCTGACATCCACACACGGATAAATCCATGGATATATCTACGGATATCCATATCCACGGCAAGCCTGGAATGAACCCATCAAACCCCTCTTGGCTACGGACCTAAGCCAGTGTACATCAGACTATACACTTCGTATAGTCGCTGACAAGAAACAACACGGCTAGCAAGGACTAGCAAACGCTTTGTCTGGTCATAAATACTAGCATACAGCAAGACAAATACATCAGGCAGCCAGTTTATTCAGCTAGTGAAAGACAATGATGTAAATTAAACAATTAGTGTAGGTACAACATTCAACTTTACACAACAAAATTAAACAAATATAACTTTACAAAAACAGCTTGTGCTATTCATTCTCACAAAGTGACAAACCTCTAAACCTCTAATTAACAGACGGTTAGACACATGCTCATTTTAACGGTATTAACACGTTTATTCTGAAGGATTACTTTGCATTTAGAATCAGCAGAATGCTACGGTGCCACACAAAAGTAAGTACCCTGTGTCTCAAAAAAAAACATCCCCGACATTTTCGACTGTAACTTGAAAACCAATTACCAGATTTTGATAATTTTTGGTATAAATATTCGACACAACTTGCCATCAAACGACCATTCAGTTTCCCACCTCACTCAGCGTTTGTTTCTGCAATACCTGGGGAAAACGTAACGAGCGAAATATCACTTTTTTACTCAATTGCTTAATTGGGTAAAAGTTTAATTTTACCCAATGATTGCTTAATTAACATAATGCATAAACACATTTTGTTCACATTTCCGACACTTTGGCCGACATTTCATCCAGTTGTTTATTTTTTAACTGTCTGCAGTAAAATTGCATCTTCATGCAATTTTATTGGCCCACTATGCAAACACAGTCAAAGAGACGCTTTCTCCATTCATTGACAGCAGAATCGATAATGTTCTGCTCCAGACCAATCCAAGCTCTACCAGTCGCTTCTTGACTTCACAAACATTCCTAAACTTCATCTGATAGACACACTGCTGCATGACAGTCGAACCCTGTAATAGACTGGCTGTTAGGGCCCACAGATTAGGATAGATGGAATTTATCGACGTTTTTTCATTCATTTTAACACATATTATGCTTGGTCTGCTTTTCCCAAGTAGTACAAAAGCAGACGTTGGGTGAGGTGGAAACTAAAACACTTATTTAATAACCAGATGTGTTAGAAATATTCCTGCCAAAAATTATTAAAATCTGCTATTCTTTTTTCAAGTTACGATCGATAATGTCGGGGATGTTTTTTCTGGTTTTCTATTTATTTCAACACATATTTCGCTTGATCTGCTTTCCCTAGGTAGTGCAAAAGCGTACATTGGGTGAGTTGGGAAAATGAATGGTCATTTGATGGCAAGTTGTATGAGGAATATATGTACCAAAAATTATCAATATCTGATAATTGGTTTTCAAGTTACAGTCAAAAATGTTGCGGATGTTTTTTTGAGACACAGTGTACATAGGCCTTGGGCGTCACAAGTATGTTACTACATTTTTACTCCTCGTGCGCTATGTTTCTAACGTAGCGAAGAAGAGTATATAAGATCAGTGTAATATTGAGGACCGACTGACCGACCAACGACCGACCTATGTTCCTAGAACAGCCTCCCTGGAAGAACTTCAAACGGCCATATCTCCATAACGGTGCTAGATAGACTCATGGTCACTATAGACCACTGGTAGGAAGTCGACCCCCGGGAGTCGAATGGTCACGTGACCGATGACGTCACGTGATCCCAAAAGGTCAAACTCGTGACCCCATTATCTATGAGGTGCCATATCTCCATAACGATGCTAGATAGACGCATGGTCACTATGGACAATACCATGTGTGTATCTAGCACCGTTATAAAGGTATGGCACCTCAAAGATAATGGGGTCACGAGTTTGACCTTTTGTGCTCACGTGACGTGATGACGTCAGTTGCACGGTTGATGCTGTCAGCAAGATGATGCTGTTGGCACCACTATTTGCGGTGTGAAAAGAAAGGAAATAAAAAGCAGTTAAAAGTATACAAAAGAAAATAACGTGCGAGGAGTACATTAGATTGGTCACAATCTGATAATATTTCTTGTCTTAAGTGACTATAATAAATGACAATTCACGTTAGATTCAAACTGAAACCATCAAAAACAGTTTTACTGTGATAAAATAATACTTGATCAACATATGATGACATTGTGAATGGGAAAATTAAAAGTTGGAAAATGTAAATATGACAAATTTTACGAGATAGGAGAATATGAATTTCGACTTCCAAAATGAACAATCATAAAAAAGCACAAATTTTGTGCTAAACAAAATGTTTTCAAACTGTACAAAATGGACAACTTGAAGTTTCTGTTTAAAAACAATAGAATGCAACAAATTCTCAACCAAAACTTACCGACGTATGAAACTCACGTTGAAGGCAAGAGAGAGGGAGTTTAGAGTTACACAAATTTGGTGACTGTAGTCTGTTGTAAGAACTGGCAAAAAAGACAACTCTAGATTTAATCTGTTGGATCATAAGCAAAACGAAACAGATGGGACAAAATAGGGCTGAAAAATGCAGGACTTTGTAGGCCTAAATGAAAAACCACACTCCAAGGCTGGAATTTCAACCAATATATCGCCATATCTCACAAATGGTGCCAGAGAGATTACGGTCACTAATGATGGTGACCATTATGATTTTGTTGCTAGATAAACAAATACTTGCATAGCTGTATGCAAAATGATTCGGTCCATCACTTTCCAGGTCCTGCATTTCCCAGCTACCCATGGTAAATAAACGAGGGTGGTAGGTCTGCGGCTAATACTCCTCATCTGAGGCGAGATGTCCAGCGGCAACAGCACCAGCAGTAGTAGTATCCATGTTACGTGACAACATGTAGTTGTCCATGTCAATTGATCTGCAGTTGTGAATTGCATAGCGCAGTCGCTCCGTCATCACCGCCTTGCACGAGTACGGAGGCAAGCGCAGCTGGAAGAAGCACGTTTGAGATGTTGGTAAGCCATCGGCCGCCTACGCAGCCACACCAGCAAGAATACTGTAATAGTACGTAACGTAAACACAAAGTCCTTCCCAAGCCATAAAGCGGTGCTTATCTCCATTTAATTAGCCCTCAGTCAGACATCAGTTTACACTGCGAGACCACAGATACAAAGCTAGTACATCAGATGGTGTGCCTGCCTGTTTGCAACATCCTAACTTTTGCTATTTCTACTTTGCTTTTAATACATACATTAACTGCTTTTAAGTAATTTTAACCATGTATGGCACTGAATGGCCTATTTTGTGCTGATGTGCCGTTAAGAAACTACTCACTCACTAACTTTTGCTGGCAGTCATTGCACTTATCCAGAGAGCGATGGCCAGTTGTGTTGGCCTAGTCATCTGCAGATGGACACACATTAAAATAGTAACCGGGCGGCCCGGTGTCGATTAACCTCGTTGATGCAAACAACAACGTTACCAACTAAGCCAAAATGTGACAGTGATGATGTCTATATTGATTACTGCTTATTAATAAAAGCAACAGACAGAAATTAACTATCATGTATGCAGTATATATAGACTGTAATATAGACTGTAGCTGGAAATAATAGCAGAAAAACTGGAATGCGAGGCGTGATAATAGATAGTGTCTACCTTGACATTAGTTGTTGAAAGTGTTCACGTTCTACTAAAAATTTAAATTTTGAATACCAGACTGCCTGGCTAGGGTTAAAGCGAGGACGACGTAATGTTTAGCTGTGTTTGCTGGCAAGTAATACAGTGTGATCACATAGGGCAGTTAACGCTCTGTAGCTCTGAGATGGGTTTCCTATGAAGAGCTTTAACCCTTTAACAGGAAAGAGAGTTGGGAGCATTAACCCTGTCGATCTTGAGTATCTGGAAGCGCTGAGTGATGTCAGCCGGGTTCATCGGTAGACGACTTCGACCAGACACAAAACGCATGAACAGAATTCGCTCGTCGTTGCTGAATGACTCAAGGATCTGCCAGAACCACTGAATCAGCTCATGACTCTCATCAATCTCACGATACCTACAACCAATCCACCCTCAGTCACTAATAATTAGACATAATTATTAATATGGTAAGTGGTCCAGTACAGACACATCATGCAGCTCTGTTAACCTTGCTGCACACTGCACTCAACAACTCTAACTCTAACCCCAATCCTAACACTGACCTTTGACCTATTGAGATGGAAAACCTCTGCCTTGATGTCTGCCCTGAAAAACGTTCACACATATTTTGCATTTTCACTTTAGAGTTAGGCGCCCATATAGGAAAACAGACAGACAGACGGATAGACAAAGTAACGGGCGATAGCCATATTGCAGCCTATTAGAATGGTGACGAAACAATACTAATAGGCGCAATATCTTTGTAACTGATCACCAGTAGGAAAACAGTATTTTAATAATAAAACAGCAAATATAAATGTACAAAACAT
>Ga0056128_1009387_pt1 | contig 12286 bp, 10 predicted proteins | sample WorMetLIZISLAND2_FD_71113 | JGI IMG/M metagenome (GOLD analysis project Ga0056128, IMG submission 71113) | Marine gutless worms symbiont microbial communities from Max Planck institute for Marine Microbiology, Germany - Olavius geniculatus... ...
CCCCTTATAGGCTCGCGCTCCGCGCGCTCGCCATGGCCCCCCTTGATTGCGGCCCGCCAGCTGGTGGAAAATTGACTAAGTGGCTCGCGGTGTCAAAAAGGTTGGACAGCACTGCTCTAGATGATTTTAAAAAGGCACATTAAGAAGAAAAAAATAATGACAAAAGGTTTGCAAGAAAATTGGACAAAAGAAAAAAGAAGGTACATTATGTACGATAACGATAAAAAAAATAATAATAATACGGGTTTGATTCATTTCTCGCAGCTTATGGCGTTACGTAGCTTGTCAGTAAAACGCCCAGCGACGGACCACAAACTACCACAAAATAATGTAGTTGATGATTCGATAAACTGACCTTTTCTCCTGTCTCTCCTTTCTGACCGGCAGCTCCCTACAACGACAATGTACAGTACACAGCATATGGGGCCTATTATTTCAGTTTCATTTTACTTAACAGGATGTCGATAGTTCTACAAATGGTTGTACCTTCATAACCATATAATCACAACTAAGAAGCATGTAGCCAAACAATTTACGACATGGCGGATTGACTGCTGACGGTAACGCAGTGCATGTACTAACTACTAAAAGATTTCTGCAAATTGCAACTGCCACACACTTGTCGAAAAACCAAAAAATAATTGTACGGTATATAACAAACATACGGACAATAGTTTGGCGTTTTTGCGAGTTACGGCGTAGTTTAACGTCGTAGTAGTGTACTTACCACAATGCCCGGAATTCCCTGAAACACAAAGACAGACAGCACAATAATAATTCTCACACAATAAAAGATACACAGTATTTTATCAATGAATATGACAAACTTACATTATAATGGTCACTAGGGTAATACGAACAAGTGGCTAAAAATTAAAAACACAACAGTAACTTTTGGGGCAGTTATATACGAAGTCATAAAAACGTAGATATAAACGACTGCTTATGCAGATCAGTGCAACACAGAGACAATGCAATGTTGATATCAGTCTACAAACCATTGGTCCTTCGTCGCCACGACGTCCTGCGTCACCTTTGTCACCTTTAGGTCCACTGATGCCCGGAGCACCCTACACCATCATCATTATCATAAACATTTTCAGCAGCAGCAGCAAAAGCAGCAATGTCAATGCCTAGTGTCGACATAAAATGCGGCCGTCCGTCCGTCCAGTTGCCGACAGTCTTATAACCTGTCCACACACTTATATGTAGGCCTAAAATTATACACTTTGTCGTAGTGTAAACAAAACGTCTTAAATGTCGCCTGTATTTATAGTCGATAATCGACTTCATTTCACATGTATCCAAAAGCTGAACATGTTGGACCGCAGTCATGCAAATTTTAGGTTTTTTACACGTACGGGACAGGCGGACGGACAGATATAAGGACAAGCGGACAAGATGCGTAATGCAGCCTATAGCATGGCCGCATGGTAAGCATAACATTACGAGCATTGACATTGTCATCAATAAGTCTACGTAACGAACGAACAAAGTTAATTTTCGTGTCTTCGTGTACATACACAAAAGTTGTCAAACAGTTGTGGAATATACTCAGTTTCAAAATCTATTTGCGTAATTGCCTAATAGGCCTTATACACAGTGTACAACCACAGGTGCACTGAAACAGACTTGCTCGCATGAAATTTTCTAATACTTTGGCACCGGTCATACGAAAGTTTATATGGTTTTCAGTTTGCAGTAATTATCGAAAGACGGAAAGAAATCGGTAGTTGCGCATACCAGCCTCACCGACCCTTGCTCAGATAACAACAGCATGCAGTCGCATTAGCAGTGTTAGTGTTGTACGTGCGGTTAGTAGAAGCTACAATAATGACAAACTGCAATCACTACATGATGCAGGCGAATATTAACTATTCACAAAATACAGCAAACTAACGTGATATTCTCACTGCGTTCTTTTGAAGATTTAACTTAGGCCCTACAGCACACGTTAAAAAAATCAAAGCATGAAACTACTTTCTGACAGCCTGTGTTAAATCTTTATAGATTTAACACAGGCTGTCATTGATGACGATCATTGATGACGTAACAAGATGAGAAACGAGATTGTACGGAGCACTGTACATCATAGGAAAAGACAATGTTTGATAAAAAAGCACAGCAAAGACTGACACGGTTCGGGCATGTTTCAAAGTTCGGAAGTGAACGGCTGCCAGCAGAGGTGATGCGCTACTCTGTAATTGCGATGTAATTGAGAGGAGGAACAAATAAGCGACTACTAAAGGAATGGACAGAAAACATAGGCCTAAAGAAAGACATAAACACCGTAAACACAACACATATACGTTTTAAAAAGACTATGGCTATTTTGCACGATGGAGCCAGATGAAGACGTTTAGTAGCACCCTAATCGTCATTTTCTTAGCGGAAAAGAGAGAAACAAAAAAATTAGTTGGTGTTACCGTAGTTAACTCTAATTACTCCAGCCTAATTGTCGTCATCATCATCATCATCATCATCATCAGCAGCAGCAGCAGCAGCAGCAGCAGCTACGTCATTGCTCGATTAATTAGCAACTACTTATTGTTATTATTATAGTTATTTACGTCGTTTTATTATTGACTCACTTTAGCACCTGGAGCGCCTCTCAGACCAGGCTCACCCCTGACACCCAAACTACCCGGATGTCCCTGCAGGAATATGACATCAACTAATCTCATCATTAGTATCATCAACATCATTATTGATTTTATCATCACAATAATTAATACTCATAAAATGTAAGCAAGTTAAAAATGGAATTCACACTAAATTACTAATAAATTTAACGGTTTCTAATGCCGGTGATATGAGTGTATCAAACGGCATAATTTTTTGTCACCAGCTTAAGGTGGTAGTAACGTTAACTACGAAAAAATGTTAGAAATCGTAATCCAGTAAAACAATTGACTGCCAGCTGCACGCCATATTGGCGATTGCACAAAAGGGAACATTCACTAACGTAAATTACGGAAATATAAAATCATAACTTGATAGGGTGTCACGAACACAAAAATGCATAATTCTCTTGTATTAGTAGGTAAAACTGGAATCACAGCACGGGTATGAACGATAATTATGTTATGCAAACATCACTTGGAACGTTGCTTTGTCTATAATTAATGTCGTTATTTACTGTGGAATTTAGTTTACGGCAGTAAAGCATTATTTGGAACACAGCCATCAGGGAGTCAAACCAAACACGAACTGCACCTGTAAACATCAGAAAGATGCTGATAATTATCTGTCCCATTGCTATAGCATAGCATGGGACAAATTATAAAATCACTTATGTCATTCTATCTGTCTGTCTGTAAGCACTCCTACGACCGCAATTTTGATTCGATTTTGATGAAATTTTGCACAGTAATTGGGCGCCCGAAAAGTAAGATCGAGTTTGTTTGGTAACTGATAACTCCTTCCCATATTTTACCTCCAAATTTTTTAAAATGTGCATTACGGCCTATGGGGAATTCAAAGCGGTATAACTCGGTCCCCGTAAAAGACAATTGCGCGCTGTTTGCACCTACTTTCTATTTTTGGACCCGGCTCTCCGACGGTGTCGTTAAAATTTCTTTACTGCCGACCCCTGTTGCCATGGCAACGAATTTTGGGACAAAATTGACTATAACCCGGCCCCCGTAAAAGATAATTGCGCGCTGTTTTCACCTACCCCCTATTTTCGGGCCCATGCTATCCGATGGTGTCATTTGAAGTTCTCCATTGACGACCCTTGTTGCCATGGCAACGAATTTTTGTTCCAAAAATCGACTACATCACGGCCCCCATGAAAGATAATTGCACCCTGTTTGCACCTCCCTCCTTATACGCAGCTGCTAGGCTATACAGCGTGGCAATGGGACAGATACCTCGTTCCACAGAACATATTTTTAGTAATAATAATAATAATGATAACACTATTTGTCTGATGAAACACGGTAATTCACAGCTGCCTAACTAACTAATTATTAACAGGTAAACTTACAGGTAAACCGATCGGACCTTCTTCGCCTTTAACTCCCTGTAATCACACAATCATACGCAATCAATGTGTCTTAGCGACATTCAGCGACTTGCAAATACGTATAATAAATTATTTCAAATTGCAAAAAAAAATCCAAATTTAGTTTATGCACAAACTGACAAATTTTACAGCATTTTACCTGTTCTCCCTTTTCGCCTTGATAGCCCCTGTCACCCTAAAACGTAAACACAACATTGCTGGATTGAGATTAATTAAAAATTTAGGTGGCTTTGTAGTGTAACGGTAAGACGTTGAACTTGCGATCGTGAAGTCGTAGGTTCAGCTCTCGGTTGGGTCGCTGTCAAATGGTTACTGGTTGAATGGATGACTGTCTGTAAATAGGTAAACTATCTCGGTATAAAACCAATACCAAGGTTAACTCAGCCTTTCGTTCACTAGGGAATGTAAATGAGTATCGGCCTCTCTGGCTGAGATTGAGGCGGGGCGCGTTCACTTGTGTCTGATGGCAAATAACACTGTGTAATCCCATATGGCAGGTGACGCTCCGTAGATGGAGTTCAATTTAAAGCTGTACCTTTTAAACCTTTTAAACTTTATAAGACGGAGGCATGTTATAAAAAAGAATCGTATGACGTCACAGAGATTCAGCGCCAACTTACTGAAGGCAACAACGATAGCAACGATAGCAACGACGCTGTTTCGCTGTTACAGTTTAGTGCTAGGCCTACATTGGTCTCTGTCTGTTGCAGTAGTCATTATTTCGACATCACAGTCTCACTACCAGTGTCAGTGGAACCCAGTTTGCTGTAAATTTTGTATTAATAGTTATTGTAACGTTGTCATGTTTGTTTATAGCGAGTTTATTCAGTGGCAACTGGCCTGACACTGTAAAGCACACGAAGCTTGGTACTGTTATGTTGGTATGTTATGTCCTATGAGCCAGATTACGCGTCTTGCATGTACGTCTATCTGTCTGTTCCTCTGATCTTACTTCTAACTTGCGCACTTAGGCCTACACACCCCAACAGTGATCTATTTGGCCGATGATGTTTAACAGAAACGCGCAGTGCTTGTTGATCTCGGCAATGGATCCGATCGTCATCGACGACGTCGCCGTGCTCAAATGTCCCATCTGTCTGGACGTCTTCGACAAGCCGAAGCTACTCTTCTGCGGTCACACGCTCTGCGCAGCGTGTATCGAACAGCTCCACAACTCGAGCCTGGAACTTGACGTGCCGCTCGCCTGTCCCGAGTGCAGGAGAAACGTCGACGTGCCGAGCAGCGGAGTCGAGAACCTGGCTTCCAACTTCGTCATTCAGCGCGTACTGGACGCCCGCAGGTTTGGCACAAACAACAACGCGACTGATAGCTGGGCACAGGCTGACAGCGACATAGACGGTCTGAAGCGCTTCGTATTTCGTCTGAAGCAAAAGGAGAGATGTCTGAAGGAGAGCTGCACTAAGGTGATGGACGCGCTGCGCCGCGAAAAGGTGACCATTCTGCGCAAGGGTGATGAAGTCAAGCAGGTATCAGCACATTTCGCCTCCACGACGTTTCGCCTCCAAGACGTTTAGCCCCTGGTCGTTTTACAAACTAGAAATTGCGGATGACGACGAAAACGGACGGACGGAAACGACAGGAAACGACGAAAAAAACGGACGGAAAAGACAACGTCATCTTCGCCGTTCGTTTCTTTCGTCGTGTTTCCCTCGTCTTCGCCGTCCAAACGTTTTCGCCGTTGTCCGCATTTTTGAGTGTCGAAACTTTTTGGCAACCGGCGAAACGCGGTTGCGGCGAAACGTGGATAATTCGTCAAACAGCGGATCGACGAAGAGGTCGGCAGACTGCTGGACAAAGTGCGTGCGGTGCGCGAGGACCACGTGACCAAGATGACGTCACGTCTGAAACGCGCTAGCGACAAACTTGACTCGCTGATCAGGTTCTGTAGTCTCTACAGTGACCTGCGCCGCCACGGTCTACCGGGCGAGTTCAGCGACGGAACACCTATACACGAGACGCTGAGTCGACTGCATACAACAACCCAAGAGCTACTGCAGCACGACACGGTGAATTATGACGACTTTCACCTGCCTTTGTTTGTCTTCTCGGCCGCACAGCTGCATCACGATATCCTGGTGGGACAATTGGACAAAATTCAGGAAACAGAAAGTACCGGTACGTACATATTCAGAAAATAATCAGCTTAAACGTTCATGTTTCCATCCAATGCAACGTACGCAACGAACGCTAAGTGGCGTAGACAAGAAAGGGAGAAAGAGTAGAGGGCCCAGCCTTTTTCCAATCATCCAAACGAAACATAAACATACGTTAAAACTGCACTATATTTGCCAATTTGGTAAGTTTGTTCTCAGGAAAAAAATTAAAACTGTTGCCATCAGATATCTTTTTAAGTCAAAATGCACCAAATTCAATTTCGGCTGAGGCTCCGCCCCAGACGTTGCTGGGGAGCTTACAGCGCTCCCCCATGCCCCTGGCTGCATTTTAGGAGGTCCGACTTCTAAGGAAAAGAAGGGAAGAAAAAAAGAAAAGACAGAGGAAAAGGGGGGGAAGAGCAAAAAAATGAAAGAAAGGGGAAGATGAACGGATGAAAGAGGGGTAAGGAGGCGAAGGGAAACGAGCCCCCTCCTCAATTGAAATTTTTGGCTACGCCACTGCGAACGCAAAAAAGTACGCAACAGACGTAGCTGATGCGATGTCGCAACGTGGCTCTAAACGCAAAGACAGAACCGGTGACTATTCTTGCGCTGCGTCCGTTGTGTCTACTGTTTTGTATTTCTTGCGTCCGTTGCGTTTCTAGCATTTGTTGTGCTGTTGCAATAGTACTGTTAAAACATAGCTAGGCCTATGCATAAAGGCAAAAAAACGTAAAAGTCCTTCACGAGCCACGGTATATCTCTAATCTTCGTTTTTCTTACCCTTAGCCAGACGCCAAAATAACAATACACTGTGAAGCTTGTGCATCGCGCGGTGTGCTTGTTTACACCACATCTGCTACCGCACGTACTCATTGCGCTTACTCATGAAGGAATGGCCAGATTGAGTTGACTTGGGTATCTATGTTTCAGTTCTACACATTGCAGTACAAAGCGATCACTACTGTAGGCTACTGTGCGTGTTAGTGGAAGCGACGCTGGCGCAAGGCAAGGCGGTTTGGGGTATGACAATCGTCGACAACAAGCTCTATGTTCTGCGAGATCGCTACAATGCTGACTCGGTCATTGATGTTTACGATGCTGAGACCCTGACCCGTCTACAGTCAGCCAGACACTTCCCTAGGTGGCATTTGACATTACTTTCTCCTCGCGCGCTACGTTCCTAACGTAGCGAAAAGGAGTATATGAGATCAGTGTAATATTGAGGACCGACCGACGACCGACCAACCAACCGACCGACCTCTGTTCCTGGAAGAGCCTTCCTGGAAGAACTTCAAACGGCCATACCTCTTTGGTGCTAGATAGACGCATGGTCACTATAGACCAACCATAGAAATTCGATCCCCGGAAGTCGAATAGTCACGTGACCGATGACGTCACGTGACCCCAAAAGGTCAAGGTCGTGACCACATTATCTTTGAGACGCTATGTCTCCATAACGGTGCCAGATACACGCATGCGTTGAGGTATAACAAGACAAATGGCAACTGGCGTCATCGACCATTTTTGGAAATTTTTTTGCTCTCAGTTCCTAAAATCGGGCAATATTTTATGAACTTCGGGGAGACAATTTCCAATAACGACCTCGACGCCTGTCATTATTAGTATAATATTAAACGGGTCTCAGTTAGACGCCGGGTCTCTAATACAAGCCGAAAAGAACGAAAAAAACCTCTTAAAAGAATGCAAAAGAAAATGATGCGAGCGAGGAGTACATTAGATTGGTTACAATCTAATAATATTTCTTGTTTTACAATATGCGAATTGTCCAGTTTATACCAGTAAAGCTTGTAAATTATTTACTGTTCTTGCACGTAAAATGTAAAATGATTAAAATTTGCATTGTGTTCATACCCATTTGATAGATGCATTAAATTGCTAACTCAAATATCTACAATGTCACATATGTTCAATTTCTTACTTACTTACTTTTTAAAATACTACTAAGTGTACAGGGTGCGGCAAAAAGTGGACCCCTAAATTTTTTCGCTGTATTCTCAGCAACCGTCTGGAATTTTAATTTACAATTTTACAGATTTATTTACTAAAAACCTTCTACGTTTAACTGCCAAGTAAAATGTGATTCTGTTAAAAAATGACAAAGTTATAGATTTTTATCATGACCGCCTACCAATTTTTTTAGCATTCAAAAATGTTCCGGCTGCAACACCAATTTAATAACATCGTTGAAACAACACAGTTAAATAATGATCAGATGCCAGAATCCCATTGTTACTGTGAATGTTCAAAGTGTTCACCGCCAGCTCTAAGCTACAACACCAGCCTCCAGTCGTCTTATTTGAGAAATCTTTTACAGCCTTTCGATCGGTCCCTGTGGCAGGTTGTCCCAAATACCCTGAAACGCTTCATTGAGTTCGGCGCATGTTTTCGACTTTGTTTTAAGTTTGCGGTAAGCCGCCAACATTGCACTCTATACGTGATAGTCCATTGGGTTTATATTCAGCGAATTTGGAAGCCAATAGTCTTTTGTGAGGATATCTGGACAGCTGGCCCGCAGCCAGTTCTGTGTGCTGCGCGGCGTTGCGCGCTGTGTGTGCTAACGCGCCGTCCTGCTGGAAGATGAATCCGGTGGGCAGCCGGCGATTGCTTTAAAGGCACGATAATTTAGTGATAATTTATAAACAACATAAATTACTGTTTATCAAAACGTCACTGTGACGTCATCGGCAGTAACGTGTAACTAGTTTTTAAAAATTAAATAGAATTTTTAGCTAAAATATTTTAATGCTGAAAAATCGGTAGGCGGTCATGTTAAAAAGTCTATAACTTTGTCTTTTTCAACGTAATCACATTTTACTTGGCAATTATATGTAGAAGGTTTTACCAAATAAAGCTGTAAAATTTCATATTAAAATCCCAAACGGTTGCTGAGAAAACGGTAAAAAAACTTTAGAGGTCGACTTTTTTTGCCGCACCCTGTACACAGAAAATTCTTGGCGATGATGCACTGTGAAAGCTATTGTTTTCCGCACTTACTTCCTTCCTTGCTAACTTGTTTGGTTAGGTTCCGCGGTGCAACGGACATGGCGGGTTCGTCGAGTCAGACGTGTCTGTACGTCGGCGATGAGGTCGAGCGGTGTCTGTTCAAGATCGGTGTGACGGACGGCTGCGAGCGCTGGTCCCTCGACAACCACAAGCCCTGGTGCGTGTCAGTGACCTACAGGGACAACGTTCTGGTGACGCTGTACGACGTGGACGCTATACTGGAGTACCGCGCTGACGGGAAGTGCGTGCGGCAGCTCAGTCTGGAGCTGGCGGGGATCGTTCACGTTCAACAGACGCTACACGTCGCCGCCAACCAGCTTCTCGTCTGCCACGCCACACGGCGAGTCAGTCTCCTCGACTCTGACGGTATGCACCCCAGACCCAAGTTGCGTGCGTGGTATTCTAACGGAAGCGTGTCGGACTGGTGACCCCGAGGTTGCTGGTTCGACTCCCGGCCGGTACACTACAAGGTAACGACCTTGGGCAAGTTGTTCACACACATGTGCCTCTGTTCACCAAGTAGTATAATTTGGTACCGGCCAAAGGGCAGTGATGCTCTCTGGCTGAAAAGGTAACTGTAGATCTGGCATCGTACTGGCCATGCACCACGGACTCAGTAGTCTATCCACCTACGGGCTCAACGGCCATAGAATACGCCCCTGGGGGTACGACGTTTGTGAATTGGGCCGCGGGTACGCTGATATACAGTCAAGACAATTCGTAAGTTGCAAATAAAGAGAGAGATCTTAGAAATTTCAGATGTACTAGGAATTTTAGGAATACGTCTGAACTTATGTTTTACGAAGCTTTTGAAATTAATCTTATTACACTGTCTGTGGATTGGGCCCTACAGGTACGCTGGTGCACAGTCAGGGCGGTGTGTCGGCCAGCACGGGTCAACCGGTGCACGGTCCGTGTCACCTGGCACTAGACCAGCACAATCACCTCGTCTACGTCGCTGACGTTCTTCATCGTCGAGTCTCAGTCTACTCCGCATCGACGCTCGAGCCGGTCCGCGAGGTGGTCGGCGACACTCAGCTGAAATGGTGGCCTCTGCGTCTGTTCGTCGACAAAGACAGACGCCGCCTGTACGTGGCTGACAACAACTTCGACGGACAGAAGTACATTGCCGGGCGCGTCGTTGTGTTCAGCCTACGGTGAATAACCTGCAGTGATCTCTGTCACAAGACCGGCTTTATGCCCTGTTTGGTAAAAATTCCTGCGGCCTCATTTGCATAAATTTTTTGGTATTATTGTACAAATATGTCATAAATGCAGCGTTACTAATGTACGCAGTTTTTTGCTGTTACTTGTCTGAGATAGGACTTTCAGCGGTCAAGTTTAGCAAAAGCCAAAAACTCAGCTACGGTTGTGAAGGTCAACTGTCTGGGCTAATCCAGCGACGGCAAAGCACAGACGCTGACCTTATCCGTAACGTAATAACAACTTGCCATTAAGAGGACCCCACGAGTCAGGAAATGTTGAGCGGCTATCCAATATTCTCTGGCTCGTGGGCTTTCATTATTTGTAGGGCGCTTGTTTGGTCAAACGTGCTAAATACGCCTCTGCTCTGACACCAATTTGTTGCAAGCAACGGAGGTATAACTCACCATTATGATTATCATTGTCGTTGTCATCATATCATAACTACTAGCGCAGAAGCTGATACGCTTCACCATAACATCTTATTATGCGGCCGTCCGTCTGCTTGCCCGCTTGTTATGTGCAGGTTTCAAACTCAAAAGCGGCAAGGTAGGAAACCAAAAATTAGCGAGAACATTCCCCCGACGTGCAGTTTCAAAAGTCATTAGTTACGGTCGAGGTCACGGACGTCAGAAGACGCACGCAAATGACGCATGTTTCGCGTAATCACGGCTTGTGCGGTTACAGTTACCCAATTTACTCTCAACGCCTGAGATGTTCGGCAACTGATCGGACTGCCGCATATTATGCCCGCACTCGGCGTCTACGTCTTTTCGTGTTTATCGAGTATTTTCTTATACGAGTTGTGCGCTGTTTTATAATTACCGTTTAACATCAATAACAACGCGAATTATTTATCAGCATTTCTCTGCGTGTAGGCCTAAGTGTAACATGCTGAAATTCAAGTCAGAGCAAAAACGGTGGTACTACCTTGAGGCCTGCTGGTCCTTGCCATCCGATTGGTCCCTGAAAAAAAACATTCACAAAGTCGATTAGTTTTATAATTTTGTTAAAGTTTTTGCAGTGCTCATTTGAAGTGAAGTGGCGCCCGTAGAACAATGTAAAGTGACTTAAATGGCTTGACGCAGTTGCTACTTTTGCAGCGCTTCAGTTGCCCAATATTTGTGATTGATCAATAACTCAATAAATAGCTGGTCGATTAATCAATCGTTTGATCGAATCATGATTTGATTGGACAATTTCAAAACACGCTGACGTTCACTGTATGTGGCTTAGGCTACTGGTCTGGTTTCTGACCATACATTTAGCATAATTATGTATACCCGGTACACGTATTTGACCAAATCCGTGCACTAAATGGCATAAAATCAACAACGTTGTTAGCAGCTTACTATTTCCTCACAAGAAGTGTCATAAATGTCTTTGGCTGCTGACGTTCAACATAAATGTGAAAATACATTTCCAATTGTATCATCGTTTGCTTGTTTTACGTGTATATAGTGTATTTTATTGTCCGCGTTTCTTATCTTATTGTGCGTTTTTCATGCATGTTACGTTGTCACATATTACACAATTTCTATTTTAGTGGTTATGTTGCGTTAAACAAGTCAAAAACTAAGCTTATACTGTCTGACATTAATTATTATTATTATTATTATTATTATAAGAACTCTCGTGGTAATGGTGTTGCGCGATGTACATGAGACAGCTAAACTTTTTATTATAGCGATAGACATCGATAGATAAATAAATGTATAAAACATTAGTTTATACACTTGTTAACGGCAACATTTAAGGACTTGCACATCGAAAACAGCAAAAATTACAAAAGGTGATATTGCCCCCATCACACTGACTGCATGTCAATGTGCTGCTGAATAATATCACCTTTTGTAATTTTTGCTGTTTTCGATGTGCAAGTCCTTAAATGTTGCCGTTAACAAGTGTATAAACT
>Ga0056128_1009388_pt1 | contig 12286 bp, 8 predicted proteins | sample WorMetLIZISLAND2_FD_71113 | JGI IMG/M metagenome (GOLD analysis project Ga0056128, IMG submission 71113) | Marine gutless worms symbiont microbial communities from Max Planck institute for Marine Microbiology, Germany - Olavius geniculatus... ...
TGTATACTGATCTTGAAACGTGTTGCTGAAACAATATACCAACCTAGATATTTTAACTCATGAACAAACTGTACAGATGATCCACCTATTGAAATATAGCAGGTATGCATACGTCCGTCCGTCTGTTTCGGATGTATTATGGCTAACGGTACGAGATAGGGCCTAGGTTGCTATTGATTACTAATCGGAAGTCGCATACTGGCTTTCAAGTGACATGAAAATCATCGACGTCGGATGAACTTAAACCCGTCTTCCCTAGCGACAGCTCGGTTTTCTTGTACTGCTACTATTACTACTACATGTGTACAGATAGAGGACGACTCTGAAATACGAGATGCTGAGAGGGAAATGGACGAGGTTGATAGGGCGCTACATCAGAGCCCAAGGAAGCAGACGATCCGGCGCCGTCACAGTACGGTCGGCACACGACTCATCAAAATGCTGTCCAAGTACAAAATGAAACTGGAATTTCGATGCAACGGTATAACGACAGTATGGTATATCGCTATGTAATCACTTAGTGGCGTATATAATGGCAGGGAAGAACAGAGAATATTGCTTTTCTGCCATTTCTTACGGTACATTTTAGCCCCCCTCCCCAGATTTAAAGGAAAAATTTCCTTTTTTGACGGACATTTTTTCTTTCCAACAATATAGGCATAAAATGTGGTGGTTGAAGATCCATCTGCCATTTCTTTTGGAAGAGATTCGTGAAATGCAGGTTGTTGAGTCTGCTGTTTGCGAGTGATGTCGACGTTTGCCGCTTGTATTCCCGCTAGAGGAGGACATTTTGTGCTGTAATAAAGAGGTTGTGATGTGACACGTGTGACTTTTTGAGATACAATCAATAGTTGCCAATCGTGTTTGTCGCTTTTCAGTTAATCATTTCTGAGCCGACGCGTGCAGTATCCAGTATAAATTCATTATCGTACATGGCCATACTACGACTTCTGCATTTCACAAAATAGTGTAGCGACAGTATTAAAGTGAGGTGGCCAAAACAGTACTGCAGTCGTTTGCGTCATGTTCTTTTGTGATATCGCATGCCAAAAGTTATTAAAATCGGCGAACGTTTCACGAAGCTATTCAAAAAATAAAAGTGGCACGTTTTTATGGACCACGGTGTAGTCACTTTCTGTTCGTGCGATTTGTGTTAAAGCGAAATGTCTGCCGGCGTTATATTATGGCTCTGAATCTTGTCTTGTTAACAAAACAGTGACTAAGTCTTTGCAGTATGTAATTAAAAGTTGTTTCAGCAGAATATTGCTGAATGTATGAATATGTTCAATTGTTTGCCTGTAGCTGATGCAATTTCTAGACGTAAAAATTTTTTTTGTCTCGGTTCAAAGTAATAACTTTTAATATTATCTGTGCTGTCTTGCTGCATTTTGAGTACTGATGGACATTATATTACATCTCTAAGTCTTAGTTAAGTTTTAGTTGAGTTTTATTATTTCTTTGCTGTTTATTTCTTGTCTGCCGTATTACGGTGAATAAAGATGTGTGTGTAGCAATATTTTCCCGCGCGGTGTTAAAATGTATACGAGCAATGAACCGCGCCGAGCAAGACTGCTATGATAAGCTGCCAGACGGTGTTGACCACCTTCTGTGCTGGCCCATGAAACTCACCCTCTTCTGCAAACTCGCCGACAGTAAGTAAGACAACACTGTTATAGTAGTAGTAATAGTGGTGCGAATCACAGCTGTAATAAACGTTTATAAATAAGCATTATTATTCTTTATCGAATGCATTTTAACGTTTAGTTTAAGTTTTTTTGATGAACCGTGAACCGTAAATAAATCACGGTTGTGCCGTGCAAACAGACGCCAGTCACGGGCGACGCTAAGAATCTGAAGCTGGAGTGGCAACGGAGGGGGGCAAAGGCCAGGGCACCGGGGGGGGGGTCAATATTTTTGTGTGTGGGCAAAATGTGGACCTTTATTCAGTTGTTGTGTGCATCGAAAAGATGTAGCGGGGTCCAGCGGCAGAGCCCCTGGTCGAGGGGTCAGGGAGGGGAGAAAACCCTTCTGAAGCTGAAACACTTTCGCTTTTGGACCTGATGTGGAAGCCGGAAATTTGCCTTCTTTTTAATATTTGGAAACGCCAAAAATAGAGATATCTGTGTCGTCATGCAAAAATGGCGTTTAATATGTCCACCTTGCTATGTGTATGTTTACGAGAGTGCACTCATCATCAACATTTTTCCTCGGAGGCAGCCGGTGGGGCAAGGGCAAGGGCACGGGGGCAGCTGCCCCTTGCCTCCCCCCGCCTTTCTGGCGCCGCTCATGGCGCCAATACATGTCTTGCCTGTCCGTCTCTCTGTCTGTCCGTTTGTCCCGTACGGACTTCTAACTCGAAAACGAAAAGACTTTACAGAAACTAAAATAGGCGCGAACATTATTCGGCCAAGGGTAAAGTGCGTGCCAGTTTTAGCTCAAAATGTCATAGGTCAAGGTCACCGGTCGCCAAATACCTCCCAAAAAACGATGCATATTTCGCCATCCAACATACGTGATTGGCGTGAATTCCATAACCCCAGCGAGAAAGACCAGTACTCGATTTACCTACCTCGGAGGGATGGAAGGCTGAGTTGACCTTGGCGTTGGTTATATGCTGAGATGGTTTAGCTCTCTGCAGACAGTCACCCATCCAAACAGCAACCACTTGATAGCGTAGCAAGCCAGTCGTAGGCACATAAAAGTAAACACTTACTAGCATATAAAATCGGTAAGCCGGACAGCATGGCTCTTTTACAAAAACACTGAAAGCTGCCTTGAATTTAAGCTTACCCAAATCAAAACTTATTTCATTTGCAGTCTACAATACACTGTGTGTGCCATGGCGGCGTCAATATATTCCGTGTGCTGTTGGGCGCCATGTGTCGCATTTTGGAGTCGATCAAGTCCTCCGTGATGGGAGGTTTTGCTAATTCTAGTAGTAGTAGTAGTTGTTGTTGTTATTGTTGTCTGAAATGTTGTAGTATTTCGCATGCTGTTGGGCGCCACGTGTCGCATTTTGGAGTCGATCAAGTCCTCCATGATGGGAGCGTTTGATACGGCCATTGAGGTCACGGAGAAGATCGACTCACAATTCGTCGCCAACATTCAGTACAAGGTCTGCTCATTTGAAATCTTCCATTAAAGAAATAGTTTTAATTCAGAACGTTAAAGTGCCCTGTACTTTTTGTGTGAGAAAATGCACAACAAAATTTGTGAACACTGCATGAGAACGTGACAGAGTTTTCACTTGACACTTTATGATAATTTTTCTTTCAAATTATGAAGTGTTTCTTGTCATATATCAGTAAATTATAAGCTGAAATTTCAGACCGCAGGTCGGGTGTTGGATACGATGTGTTTGTTTGTTTTCTGTCTGTAATGCATGTATTGTGGCTAAACAATACGTCGTAGGAAGTCAGCAATGGTATTATTAAATAGGGCGATGACGAGTTCTTATAGGCTGTCAATAGTAACTATGTCTCTATCTGCAGCGGTTTGGCTGCAATTTAGAATGCAATGTTACTGCCTGCAGTTATCAATTACGCGCGCCGAATTACCATATCGTATCTTAACGTTAATTGTAGCTTTCGATATAGCAGCGTCACCATAGCGTATATGGGACTGTAGTCACTCTCTAAAATCGCTTTTTTTCGCGACCGGAAATCAGACGCTGGTCTTTGGATAGAGTCGGTATGGTCGGCCCACCTTATCGACAGTTGGGCTTCTTATTGTTTAACAGGCGTGGGGTTGGTCTGCAGGTAGTGGAGCACGTGCCTGATTTAAGTCGCGTGTCTCCGGCTGAGGTAAAAAGGTACGTTGACAATCAGATCCGTCGACAGACACGAATCATCACGTTTCTCATTCGCCTTATGAATCGTCTCATGATTTTCTTCTACGTCGCCATTATCTACAGGTTACTCGATAATGATAATTATTATCAAGCCTATTGTATTAATAAAAATAATAATAACGATACATTTCGGTTAAATGATTAAATGGTGTAACTACACCTTTATAGGAAATTTATCTTAGAGTTACGGAACGTCACCTGCCATATAGGATCACACAATGTTACGTGCCACCCGTCGCAAAAGCGAAAGCGGCCCGCCTTAACCCCAGCCCTACAAATTAAGGTTAAAGCGGGTCGACCACCAAGCCGACCGCCAAGGTCAACTCAGCCTTCCATCCCTCCGTGGTAGGAAAATCGAGAACCGGCTTGTTTGGCTGGGGTTATGGCGGGCGCGTTCATCTGTGTCAAATGGCAGGTAACACTGTGTGATCCCATACGGCAGGTGACGCTCCGTAGCTCTGACATGGGTTTCTCATATCTTGAACACAGTGTTTAACATGATCGCCTTTCACTTCAATGATCGAGGTTACTGGCCTAATCGTTTCTGCCACTGTCAAATTGCTCAATTTATACGAAGAGAATGCAAGCTCCAGTTTTTTTTTAAGAAACACCCTGTATCGTGTGCGTACAGTGCCCACTTTAATGCGTCAGCTTGTATGTGCGTTCGTTCAGTGCTCACTCGTATAACATGGAGTATTTGGAGGACATCTTCTTCGACAACAAGTACATCACCGGATACTTTTACCGCATCGACGAACGACGACAGAAACTGGTCTCATATCTTTCTTTGTGTTGTGATAGAATACTAACATGGTACAGCATTTTGGCAGCCCTAATAGATAGAATTACTGGTCTTGCCTGGTCTACGGGCCTTCTGTATGTCCGTTTATGTTCCATATCGGTTCTAAACTGAACAAAAAGCCTAGCCGTTGTTAGGGTGGGCCGACCGTACCGCTTATATCCGAAGCAGGCCCGTCTTTACCGGTCGATGGCACCTTGGCACGTGCCAAGGGCCCCGCGTTTCAAAGGGGACCCGCGCTACGGCAACAAACGATGCATCCGGACATCTTGGTTAGTTCTATTGTCCCTTGGGTCCGGACACTTTGGTTAGTATTGCGACGGTTGACGGCATGAGACGGCGCGCAGTCAACCAGTCACAGGGCAGCTGCAGCTTGAAGCGATTAGTGAGGCGACGAATAAATACTAGTGAATACTGAGTACTGACAACGAAACTCCCTCGGAATTCATGCTTATTTTAGCCGTTTGTAAGTTAAACTGGTTTAGTTAAATATGCCCCTAAAACATACGCCTATATGCTACATAGAATTAAAACGCTGGAATAAACAAACCTTTTTTCGCTCAATAACGACGTTTAGACAGTCGCTAATGGTGACAGATGGCACAAAATATGAAATTGGGTGGTACTAATGTAGCCCTACTCGTCTATTTTGGAGTTTAAATCAGTGAACAGGGTGCGGCAAAAAAGTGGACCCTTAAAGTTTTTCACTGTTTTCTCAGCAACCGTTTGAAATTTTAATTTAAAATTTCACAGATTTCAGATTTATTTACTAAAACCTTCTACATTTAACTGGCGAGTATAATTTGATTTTGTTGAAAAACGACGAAGTTACAGACTTTTTAACATGACCGCCTACCGATTTTTTTGGCGTTCAAAAATGTTCCGGCTACAACACCAATTTAATAACATCGTTGAAACAACACTGTTAAATAATGATCAGGTGCCAGAATTCCTTTGTTTCTGCGAATGTTCGAAGTGTTCACTGCCAGCTTCAAATTATAACACCAGCCTCCAGTCGCCTTATTTGAGAAATCTTTTACAACCTTGTCGATCGGTCCCTGTGGCAGGTTGCCCTATATATAGATAACCTGAAGCGCTTCTTTGAGTTCGGCGCTTGTTTTTGGCTTTGATATAAGCTTGCGGTAAGCCTCCAACATTGCACCCCATACGTGATAGTCCATTGGGTTTATATTCGGTGAATTTGGAGGCCATTGGTTTTTTGTGATGATATCTGGACAGCTGGCTCGCAGCCAGTTCTGTGCCACTGCGCGGCATTGCGCGCTGTGTGTGCTGACATGTCGTCCTGCTGGAAGATGAATCCGGTGGGCAGCCGTCGATTGCTTTAAAGGAACGATAACATAGTGATAATTTTTAAAAGTGATAATTTTTAAACAATATGTATTACTGTTTATTAAAAGGTCACTGTGACGTTATCGGTAGTAATGTGTAACCAGTTTTTAAAAATTAAATAGCATTTTTAGCTTGAACATTTTTTAATGCTGAAAAATCGGTAGGCGGTCACGTTAAAAAATTTATAACTTCGTTGTTTTATAGCAGAATCACATTTTACTTGCAGGCAATTAGATGTAGAACCTTTTTTAAATTAAGCTGTAAAATTTCATATTAAAATCCCGAACGGTTGCTGAGAAAACGACGAAAAACTCTAGGGGTCTAAACGTAACTGACCGATTCTCTTTAGTTTTGCAAGTTTATCACTTGAGAAATACAGTGTGCTGAAGGTTTAAAAAAACAGTGACAGCTGGTGTAAGTATTTAATGTGCAACGTTTTAGCGATTTTCTGCTTTTTGAAGACTAATTCAATCGGTTTCGATTAATGTCTGCTGTGGTCCTTCACTAGCGGAGAGGCAGAGCTATGTACGCCGTCGCGGCTGACTGCGTAACATCAGTAAGGTGTCTGTTCCATTGTGTCGCAATACTAACCAAGATGTCATACAATCGATCGATCAGTTTAATTAATTTTTATCATCTTAGAACATAAATTACTGTCACAACGTGAACTCAGTTAAAAAGTTTAGAACATATCGAGGGGGAAGCCTCTAGGGTCATATACGGAGATGGCCGGCGATGCGTTTTATGTGTGTTGCTTTTGTTTTCCTAGTTGTGTTTTGTGGTTGTTTGCTTTCGTGTATTCTTATGTTACTGTTCTCGTGCGTTTGACGTGAGTGTTTATTGCTTATTATTATAAAATAGAATAAATAAATGTGTAGAAGAAAAGAACGTTGCTACCACTGAAGAAAATGGAGCAGCGAGAAATTGCGTATCCGTTTTCACTGACAATGACGGACAAGGAATTCGACGCAGTGGTACGATGTGTTAGCACTTCAGCACTTCGTAATCAGTGAGGAGTAGTACCCCGTTTACACGATCACGCAAACATCGAGCAATCGTCGAGCAAACATCCAGCAAATGCATTTAAAATACACGTGCAAGACGAGTGCTCTAATTGCTTGATGTTTGCTCAATGTTTGCTCGATGCTTGCTTTATGATTGCTTGATCGTGTGTATAGGCTAACACAGGCGTTAAAAACTTGGAAATCAATTAGCGGCAATTAGTGTCAGCGCGGGCATTAGCCCGCACGAAGCCTACGCGCGGTCTAGCCGCCTTAGAAGTTGACTCGGCGCCTTCGAGTGAGTTTAGTTTAGAGTTTAGTTCTTTTCTGAATGATTATTCTGCTACAAAGAAAACTGACGTTGACTATAGATCTAATAAAGGGGTTTTAAAGGATTTTTTCCGTAGTAAGCTACAACTTTGTGCGCAGCTAAAAACCATGTTATATTCTTGCGTCAGTTAATCGATTAAATACAGCCTTTTCTTTAAAAAAACTACTAAGTTTTGCGTATTTCACATACATTTTGTAAATAGGTTTTGTAACATCAGAGTGACGGAAGTAAATTAAGTTTACAAACGCAAGCAACGCGTTGGTGTGTCTCTTCGGGCTATTGTCCTCTTCTGCGTTCTCCCCGGCGGTAGCAGGCCATAGTTGATACAGACGGGTGTCCGTGCGGGCGATTGTCCATTCCCCGAAATGCCCGAATTTAGTATAATTATAAATAGCCTGTTATTCGTGTTATTTTGCACGCCACTTTGTTCATAGCACATCGATCAACTTTGTAATAAAAATACTACAGAATATTTCCCAAAGTTTTCTAAAATAATTACTGTTTGTTTATGCTACCGTGCTGACAGATATTATACATTGCAATGCTGATTGTCTGGCGCAGTGGAGCGGTACTTCCGGTGTGCTGTTGCGAGCGTTCTTCATCGGTTTCATTCTGTTCATCGATCGCCTTTTCTACACAGTACTCGACATCCTGTCCAGACACAGCCATATCGATTTTCACCAGAAAGGTCACACTGGCCACTCTAGTTAACAAAATAAAATAACAACATCCCTTAACTGTGTCGGTGGTCGCTTTGACCATATTTGACCGTATACTGGTTGTCGGTGACCTTCAAGGTCATCCAAAGTCAATGATTTTTATCTAATCTAAAAAGGCGTATGCCACTTCCTGTTAGTGATTAATAGTAACCTACGTTCTGTCGCTTACCTTTTCTGAGATATTGCGAGTTTTCCATTGAAATTCCTACCTCCCTTCCATTTTAACCCCAAATTTGAAAATGTTTCTCTTGCACTAAATGGCTAAAATCTTGCACGCCCGAGTTTAACACACATGGCTAATTATTTCTGTAAAAAGTTTTCTTCCTGCGATTTAGCTCTTAGCCAAGGTACATCCGTTACAGACCGACGGACGGACAGACGACGGACCACAACCATGCCAATAGCTCGAAGTACGGTCGGCTAAAAATTGGCAGTTTGGTAATGTAACGATAGGACGTTGAACTTGCGATCGCGAGGTCGCAGGTTCGACTCCCGGCCGGATCGCTATCAAGTGGTTAATACTTGGATGGATGTTTGCCTGCGGGCAGGTAAACCATCTCAGTATGTAACCAGCTGCCTAGGTCAACTCAGCCTTCTATTCCTCCGGGGTAAATAAATCGAGTACCAGCCTATCTGGCTGGGGTTGAGGCGGGGCACGTTCATCTATGTCCGGTGGCAGGTAACACTAACACTGTGTGATCCCATACGGCAGGTGACGCTCCGTAGTTAATGAGTTTTCCAAAAAAAGCTGCATTTTTTAACTACGTACGAACAGTCATTTTTTTGTGTTATTTTTCAGTTTTGTGACTGTTAGCCAATGGCCCGTGGAGGTCGTTGAAGTGTGCCATTTTTGTGAATTTCGGAGAGAAATTGAGCCATGTTTTTTTTACAAACGTTGGACTTTTTCGAAGATCCAGCGGGCTGCACATGCCGACAAAGACTATCGCTAATCATCTGTCGTGTCAGTCGCCGTCAATTATAGTTATTTCGAATTTTTAACGCCGTCTCTGGTTGTCAATCTGCGAATTAAATTTCTATAATTTTTATGTTGGTAGCAGTTTCGAAGTAGGAATTTAAAGGTAGGTTTTCAAAATTTACTATCGCAATTTTTAAGATACACAACCATGTCAATTTTTGGTAAAGATTTGTGCTGTATCCTACCGGTAACGAGTGATCTGTAATTAAGCTATTCATTTATGCATTTGTTTATTTATTTATTCGTCCAGTTGTCCAGTATTTTACTTATTTGTTTATTTATTTTTCCTTTACTTCATTCGTTTATCAATTCTTGTTTTATTCGGCCTGGTCGTTGCTGTTGTGTGGTCTATAGGAAGACAGCACATTTTCGTGGAGATTCAGGGCACTGGAGTTATCGCTCAGATTCTGCGAGCCATTTTCAAGGGCATGAACGTCACTTACGAGATCGACAACTACACTTCCACGGCAGGTATGTATCGTAAAAAACGTTCCAGAAAAAAAATTTAAAAACGTTTTAAAACGTTGAATAAAAAACGTTGGCCATAATTTGTTCAACCTCTCGCTTAATGCCTTATTTGTAGATGCAGTATACATGTACCTGGAACTGTAATCTAGATGGAAAAAATTTTATTTAATTTCAATTTAATCGTGTGGTCATAAGACCAGAGCACTAGACTAATCAAATGGACTAGATAAATAAAGTTTTTATTTCGTATATTTGGACTAACTAAATAAACTATTATTACTGTGACCTATTAATTGGTTTCTGTAATTTATAAAGTGCTTCTCCAAGTTTTTGGTAGGATTTCTAATGCACGTTTAAAAAACGTCGAAGAAATTACAAAAAAACGTTATAAAAAGTAAAAAAAAAATGGCGAGAATAAAAAAAATCAAACACGTTTTTACATATGTTTGGTGCCTTGCAGCATGTTTTATATAGACACCGTTTTATTGTTAGCTTTGAGCCTCCGACGAGCAACTTAAGTAAGTAGATAAGTAAGTAAGTAAGTAAGTAAGTAAGTAAGTAATCCTTTATTGCACAACGGTCAAACGCCAGCCCAGTTGTTGCTAGGGAAGACGCGCTACAGCATGTACAGTTTTTGTTGCCTTCAAGACTAGATGACCTTCAAGATCATTCAAGGTCAATGATTCTCATGTCATTTGAAAGCGAATATGCCATTTCCTATTAGTGATCAATAGCAACCTAGGCCCTATCTCACACCGTTTAGCCACAGTAGCGCGTACTGACCTTCAAGGTCATCCAAGGTTAATGTTTTTCGTCTTGTCTGACAGGGCATATGACACTGTTTGTTGTCTGTTCGTTCGTATGCGAGAGAACTCTAAGTCATGAACAGATTTTAATGAAGTGTTGCAGTGGTTGGGCATGGCCTGTAAAGGATTTGGGTAGAGATCGGATTTTTTTGTGGATTTCAGAAAGCGTGTTGCGCATCGGTATGTCTAAACACTACAGATCATCGCAGATTAAGCGCTAATCCAGTAATAATTGATCAGCCATTGTCTCTGGCTCCGCAGCTCAGCTCTGGTCACAGAAAGAGACTCACTGGCTTCTATTCCTATACCTGGTGGGCGCAGCTTGCGCCCAGCGAAAATGAAAGAACAAGTTTTGTTAAAGGGTGTACATATATCAAAACTTCCCTTTATTTTGTATTTTTTCTTTATTTTTAATTCGCACTTTTGACAAAACTTTTCTCATAGAGAGGAAAGAGGAGGTACTTGAGTTTAAAAGTGGGGGGACTTGAACCCGAAGATGGGGGAAGTTGCGCCCGATGTCGGTTCCAGATTTGGGGGATAGAAGCCACTGAATAGACTGTTAGTGATGCAGTCATCGACTGAAACTGTATCGTACACTTATGCATTTCTACACCGTGTCTCAAAACAACTAAGCAAAATAGGCCTAGTTTTTTTCGGAACTTCGCCAATTCTTTTACAAATTTTTTTTATAATTTTTGTAACAAAGATGGCCAAGACGATAATATTTTGTGAGCTGCACTTGACGCAAATTTGGCAATGGGGAAAATGAATGTACCTCACATCGTTTTGGCCATTATTGTGCCAAAGATTATCAACAATTGTGAAAAATTGACGAAGTTATGACGAAAACATTTTTGCTCAGTTTTTTTTGTTGGCGGGCCCGGTGTATATTCTATATTGGCATATCTAGTTGTGTATTATCTATAATACAGGTATATTTGTTGTGCAGTTTGTCTGCCGCAAGCGGTGAGAACAACGCAGTCGGAGATCGTCAAGATCTACACAATCGTCCTCATTGACTTTCTGCTGCTCGTCTTCGAATGCTACGCTCTACGCCTGCGTCCGCTCATCTGCGGTTTCTTCTACAGAAAAGTAATACCCCGTTTACACGATGAAGCAAACATCAAGCAATTGGAGCACACATCATGCGCATGTATTTTGAATACATTTGCTCGATGTCTGCTTGATCGTGTAAACGGGATATAAAGGTGCTATACCCCTACCGTGACGCATGGCCAGTGCGACGCCAGACCTAAGGTTACCTTCCCAGCCGCAGAGCATCACCGCCCTTTGACTGGTACCAAATTATACTGCTGGGTGAACAGAGGCAAATGTGTGTGAACAACTTTCCCAAGGTCGTTGCCTGGCAGTGCACCGGGCGGGAGTCGAACCTGCAGCCTCGGGGTTACAAGCTCGGCATGCTACCGTTACACCACAAAGCAAGCCATTTACAGAAAAGCCAGTCATAACTACTGCCTAGTTTGTGACTCTTATGCAGTGCTGTCATGACGGGGGTGGGGCAGGGAGGGTGATTGCCCCACCCTCAATTTTAGCCTGTCGGAATTTTGGGGGGTCAGAAAAAAATGTTCCTCCATAATTTCAAAATCTGGACTGCGGAAATTCCTTATTTTCACGAAGGGGATTTAGGATCAGATTTAAAATTCGGTGAATAACAGTTTTGCATGAAAGTGTGTTGGTGAGGTTAGTTTGTGGATGCGCTCTAATGGGCTCCAACTTGAACCAAAGCGAGACAGATATCCTTTGGTTCATTTCAAGTTGTAGGCAGATCCAGATTCCACCGTATTTTTTGCATGGGGACTGCTACCATTGCTCTGTCCTCCGTCGTTCGTGATCTTGGTATCTATATCTCGACTCAAATCTCAGCATGACCACACATATTTCCAAGACAGTTTCGAATTGCTTTGCTGCGATGAGATTAATCCGCAGTGTCCGCCGTTCTGTTTCTAAGGCGGTTTCATTATCGCT
>Ga0056128_1009392_pt1 | contig 12282 bp, 5 predicted proteins | sample WorMetLIZISLAND2_FD_71113 | JGI IMG/M metagenome (GOLD analysis project Ga0056128, IMG submission 71113) | Marine gutless worms symbiont microbial communities from Max Planck institute for Marine Microbiology, Germany - Olavius geniculatus... ...
TTCTCTTTCTATGGAAAGAATTGCTAAGTTCGTCAATCTACCTTCCGTCATTGTTGACCTGAGATATGTCATAATGAGTTTCATCTTGGAGAACGAACGTTCGCAGCCAGAAAGAGAAATAGACATTGTCAACAGAATCTGCAGTCCCACTTTCAAGTTGGGAAATACGTCATTTCCACCAAATGACATAATGAACTTGAAAATACCAAGAGGAGTTACGTCAACTCCTACACGTCTGCTGACAAGAATTCGACAGTCTTGTATTTCATCCACAAGCACAAGCCAGAAGGGCCAAATTTCCGAATTCTGCATTTTTGCCCCTCCAAATGCTGCCCCCTGCACAGTGCCGCCCGAGGCACATGCCCACTTCGCCCCCCTTTCCGCCGCCACTGATTGAAATTGCTATAATGTCTGCAGAAACATTTTATGGTCAGGGAATTGTTGCCTGCAATGTTGGAAATAGCATTCTATATTGGAGCCATTCACTAGTTGGCAGCGCTATAGACGACCAAATGATAAATATGCAATAAATCAACTTGGCATTTCGCCAAGTCACATGGTCGTCATCAACCAATCAGATGCCGGTTTACAAAGATTGCCGAGTTACCCCGGGTTTAAACCTGGAGTTACTAACCCCGGGTTACCCCTCATTGCAAAAATGCAAAAAAAATTACCCCAAGATTTAACCTTCAATCTCGGGTTAGACAATCTGAAGTTTACCCCTTGTTTCAAAAACCGGGCATTACACTGCATAAGCAACAAAAGTCACATTATAAACGTCCATCAATCATCAGTCATTTAAGGTGGTTAATACGTCCAGAATCTTAGTCAAATATTAATCACTCAAAATTAGTCCATTTTAACAATTAATCGATTAATTAATCGTCAACTTCTGCAGCCCGAACAAAAACCTAGAATTAATTTATAACACACAAGCATGAAAACAGTTCCTAAATCTTCAGAGTCCTGAGCTTTATACAAATCATAAATGAGCTCCAATACAACAAAAACATAGCTCAAAAATCAGTCAGCAAAGGTTTCCCTAAGACAAGCCAACCCAAGACAACATAGAAAACAGCCAACAAAATAACTGCACTTCGCAATAACAATGTAATAATTACAAAACATATTACAACAGCTGCCATGCAGGCATTCAGTTCATAAATGGTAGAATAAGGAACGCACCAAATGACGGCCGAAGGGCCGCTGGTGAAGATCACCTGCTGTAGTCTCATCCATTCCATAGATGGCGTTTCCTAATGAACATCATTCACATTCACAACAGAAAATCTGACAATGTCACACAGTTCAGTCATTAAATTAAGCTCAAAAGTAACAAAAAGTATGACAGATTTCAACAAAAATTGGAATTCTCTTTCTCTTCATATCTGCTCATCTAACAGGCTTGCTGCTTTCAAAAATTTAAATAGCATCTGAAATCTCACCTTTTTGCTTCAACCTGGGCCGCACTTTTTTAGAGGCGACAAAATACAATATTCTGTTTAACAATGTTATCGGACTTCAAATTAACAACACTCAGTAAATGATTGAAATCCACATTCGGCAGGATTACTTAATCTACTTATGTCTACTCGATGTCTCAAGAAAAAAATATCAAACTAATTCAGATGGCCTGTGGGCAGGTGAACCATCTTATTATGTAACCAGCCGCCTTGGTCATCTCAGCCTTCCATCCCTCTGGGGTAGGTAAATCGAGTACTAGTCACCCACATGCCAGCACCATAGATTTAATTTTAGACCATTGGCACTATATACACTGTGTCTCAAATATTGTCCAAATCTTTGCCAATTATTAACAGATTTTCCAAATTTTTTCACTGGCAAAAACTACATACAGTTGGCAATAAAGCAAATATCGAGTATCCCACCACACTTGAACTGTGTCGCTACATTACCTTGTGAAATATAAATGCAAGATAAACTAACAATAACAGGTAAAAAAGTGCGTTGAACAATGAAAGACACTTCAGCCCAAGCTCACGATGAATAATCTGTACGATGCTACACTGTGTTAAACCTATCCTTTTAGATGTCTGGCGAGTTCAACAATGTGTTTGTTTCTGGTCTTGGTGGTTTGACAAGCCTCCTACCATTTCATCCACCGTGCTGAGTGGTCACGTTCTCTTCCATACGTGCATCGTGCATGCGTCAGTCTGCCAGTCTCATGCCTTTTGTCGGTGCTTCCTGTTTCCCAAAACTTTTTAGTAACAAAGTCCCTCTTGCATTTTATCTTTAAGAATTTTGACAGAATTCTCTAAGAACTGTATTTTTTGAACTGGAATACAGTCTTAACCAGAGACTTTTCATTGCTAAATGGCATGTTACATTACAAGTGTATTGTCACTGCATTAAAAATTATGATTCACAATAATGTTGTCTGCTTTTGTTTATAAACACAAGAAATGCGTGCATAAAAATTAAACTTTCTTTGATTTTAGTATAAAAATTAGTTGAAAATTGTTTCAGAAAATAATATTTGCACACGTATTACTGTGATTTTAGTGATTTTTGACAATTTGTGTTTCACAGGGTAGTGTAGTGACACAGTTAAGATGTGGTAGAATACTTAATAATTGCTTTATTGCCAATTGTATAAAGAGTGCGCTAGTAAAAGAATTTTGAAAATTGGTTAATAATTGGCACAGACATGGACAATACCAAGTGTGACATTTTTTTGAGACACAGTGTACATAAAAATATGCTATGGATTGATTGACTGATGTATAGATATATCACTAAGGATAACGATGATGATTAGTATTTATTCAATGCTGATGAGATTAATTGACATACTGTTGTAAAATACAATTCGCAACAACAGCGGATGAGTTTCAAAAGTTAAAAACCAAAAATCTAAAAATAATGCGCTTTGTACAACACATGGAAAATAAAGTTACGCTTGCCAATGCTCGTGACTTTACATGGAAGCCCATAATTATGTACGCAAGCACGGGTGAGATGTGGTGCATCACAAATAGATGGTAGCATCGTAACAGTCGACACAGGGGATGAATATTTGTCTTTTAATGAATGAAAAAGATGCTTATCAGTTGTGTTCATAAAAGACAACCATAGTAGATAAGTGCAGTAGTAGTCTATACGAGAAAGGTAAAAGCTGGCCAGCGTGTTAACGTACAAATAGAATGCTGATGTGTTGAGACATGTAGAGGCCCGCTGCACCCATGATCATCATGACTGCCATCACAACAGCCACCCACATGATCAGCCGCTCATGACGCATCACAAACGACTCCTAGTCATAAACAATTTACGCACCACATCTATATGAACAAGAAGAACAAGATATTGCAGACAGAACTAGGTCCTGAGAGAGAGCTTATCAACTTAGCAGCACTGAGCCAATGAGGGTGGAACCCAATTAAGCATACAACACAAGTCATTGTAGTCGGCCCGTAGGCCGAGCGTAGTTGACCAATCAGCGTCGTCCACGGTATAACCACGGCCGTTCAACTGAACGGGATCAGCTGATCCAAGTTCAACTTGGTGCAACATAATTCAGTGTGAACTCGGTTCAACTCTTGATCTAGGTTCAGCTGAACCAAGATCATGAACGACGTTAGTGCAACTCGCCCTAAGTCTGTGACGTATGGCCAGTACGACGCCAGAGCTACGGTTACTTTCCCAGCTGCAAAGTTTCACCACCCCTTTATACTGCTTGATGTGTGAACAACTTGTCCAGGGTTGTTAACTGGCAGTGCACTGGCCGAGAGTTAAACCAAAGACCCCTCTGTCACAAATCGAACACTCTAATCACTCAGCCACCAAGCAACTACTAAAGGGTAGCCGCCAATACGTTAGCACTGGAACGACAATCATGACATATGTCTGTAGCTTACGTAACGCTCATAGTAAAAAGGTAAAGGCAAAGATCAGAATATAGCTCTTTAGAAGACTGCACCCCTCACAAAGCTATGGAGCATCACCTGCCATATGGGATCACACAGTGTTACCTGCCACCTGACACAGGTGAACGTGTTCCACCTTTATCCCAGCCAAAGAGGCTGGTACTCGATTTACCTACCCCGAAGGGATGGAAGGCTGAGTTGACTTAGGCGGTTGGTTACATACCGAGATGGTTTACCTGCCCGCAGGCAGTCACCCATCCAAGTACTAACCTGGCCCGGCGTACAGTAACTTCGTTGATTAAATGAAACGTGTTACCGCTATGCCAGGCCTGTGTCACAGGTAAAAAAAGAAGACAGGTAAAGTACTACAGGTAAATGACTATACCTTGTCACAGGTGACGCACGGTGGCAGGTAGAATAGCTGCATGATATCGAGGACCAGAGTCATGAGACTGAGTATATAGGCATAGGCCAGTAGCTGCATGAACGCCCACTGGTTGTCCTCCCCGACACAGTTGTTTATCCTATCAACCACACACCAGACTTAGGGCCAGTTTGTTACGGCTACTACTATTCACACTACTGCTACTGCACTATTACCACTACGACAACCATTACTACAGGCTGGGTATGTAGGCATAAGCCAGTAGCTGCATGAATGCCTAGCGACTGTCCTCAGCAAACGTTATTTACATTATCGATAACACCACGCAGACACTATTACTAATACTACGAATATCACCACTACTAATACTACCAGGGTACAACTACTAATACTTCTACTATGATTACAACTACTTTCTGTTTAACTTTTCTGCAGCTAGTCATAGTTAGATAAAGTAAAGAATGTACCATATGTTTTAGTCATTTACTTGTGTACAGATTTTTAAAAAATTTCAGTTTGCCAGAGCAAGTTGCACGCCATTTCGAAATCGAAACATTCAAAAATCTTGGGAAGAGACATTGCTCAGACCATTCCCCGTCAGAAAGGTAGACACCTGCAGTCCCGCAATCACTCCTATCTTCCCTCCCCACAGTTTTGTTACCTTAATTTAAAATAAAATCGTCAGCCCCAGCCCACAAGTTTTGACATGCCCCAAGTTTTAACACCCCAAAACCCAGGTTTGATGCTTCCCAGCAAAAAACCCTGGGTTCTGAAAAAAACCCTGTAATTGGAATCCCTAGTACAAAATACAGACCATGCTATTGACTTACCAGACAGCAAACCAGCAGACCTTCTGGCGGGGGCGGTGAACTTGACGGACATGAAAACGACAGAACATCAAAATTGCAGGGCAGAAAACAGCAGGACATGAAACTGCGAGACATGAAACTGCAGGACACGAAAATGTACAAAGTACAGTACAAAGTACAGAGTACAGACCAAGGGCAGTGGTGATCCATCTTGCGCACACACTGACCACATCGTCTGCAGTGGTGTGCCAACGGCGGCCGGTGACGACAACATTTGCCACACACTGTCCAATCGTCTGTCACAACACCAGCAGCATAATACAATGCCTAACAAAATCCACTGTCAAAATTCTACTGAGCAGAAATCTGGTAAAAATGGACAAAATATAACTAAAATGCTCAGAAAACAAATTCTAAATTGAAGTCCATAAGCCACATGGCACAAGAATATTTTAAGTCTGCATTCAAAAGCTGAGCATTTGGCAGCCTAGAAAATGTTGGCAGGTTAGTTGATTCCAGGCTAGTCGTGCGGTGATGATAAAAAAACTACTATTACATCAGGGGTCTCAAAACCATCTGGGTATTTGGGCCACATTGCTAAACATCAGTTAATCGATGGGCTGCAATTATTTTAAGGCGACGAAATAAAATATTCCGTTCAACAATGTTATCTGACTTCAAATTAACAATGCGCAGTAAATGATTGAAATCTACATTCGGCAGGTTTACTTAATCTATTTATGTCTATTCAATGTCTCGGGAAAAAAATATCAAACTAGTTCAGATGGTCTCTAATAATTGTGACCGCCCAGTTGGCAGTGTTTGGAAAAAACCACAGTGTCAACGTTAAGCTAGGAGATCTAAGGGAGTGTTACACCAGGGGTTCTGGGCAAAGTCCAGCCACCAAATAGTTTCTAGTCAATGTTACACTGAAAATACAGTATTTGGTGAGCAGCGAACGTAGATTTTGAAACCCCTGGTGGTGTGGCGTAGCGGTAACACGTTTCATCCCATCAACAAAGTTACTCTATGCCAGGCCATGTTAGTATTTGGACGATCTATATATTATTACCCTTAGTAGTTACTTAAGTCACATCAATTTTAGCTGAGACTCATCGAACTCCTTTCGATTTTGCAGAAGGAGAATCAGAATTAAATCAGATTTAAATTATTAAGGGATAGAGTCCCATAAAAGTTAGTAAGATTATATAGGTAGTCTAATAGAGATTAAATACGATTTGTAGTATAAAATCAGAAAAATATAAGTATGTAATCTCAGTATGTAACCATCCGCCCTGGTCAACTCAGCCTTCCATCCCTACAGGGTAGGTAAATCGAGTACCGGCCTATCTGACTGGGGTTAAGGCGGGGTGTGTTCACCTGTGTTGAGTGGCAGGTAACAGCGTGTGATCCCATATGGCAGGTGACACTCCACAGCTTTGAGATGGGTTTCCTATAAAGAGCTATATCACCACCTTTAACCTTTAACAGGTAACACAGTGCGTAGTCAACCAGTTGTACCTTTCGGCTGTTGTCGAGGGAACAGTGAGCCAGGGTTCAATGTTGAGGCTTTGATGAAGCTTGCTAAGCACAGACTGGATGGGATTGCGTACACTAAAACATAGCAATGAAGCTGGCTTTAGAGCAATGACCACTCAGACAATGCAAACCGATGATGATTGCTTAGCACGATGACTAGGGTCTTCAGTTTTAAGCCGGCGGCAAAATTTCGAGCCAAGCCACGGAATTTTCTCTTTGCCACAAAATTCTGACATTTCAGCAAATTTTGTCGAAGCTGAAAACTCACCGGCAATTAGCACAATTTTTGACTTGATGACGTATTTTTATCACCGAAAAAATCAAACTGAACTGCCAAAAGTTGTGGGCCCTACTAACAGCTATCGCAATACAGCACAATTGTAAATAAATGCAACGCAACTTGACAAATTGCACTTTTAAAACGAAAAATAAGATAAGTATGTTGTATGTTGCTAGCATAACTCAGCAAAATGTCATAATGCCAGCTGGCCCTTCAGAAACCAAAGTTTTTGAACAGGACAGAGCTCAGTTTACTGACAAATGAAAGGGCAAGGTAAGCCGCTGCATTAGGACGATTGGCAGAATTTTGCAAACTGGCCCGTGGAATTCGGCAAAATTTTCTGCGGAAAACTGTGCACCCTAATGATAAACACTGGTACTATAATGTTGTTATATTACAGCTAAAGAATGCTTATCCCACAGAAAGAAAAAAATGCATTATAAGGTTAAAACAGTAGACTGAAGAAGGTTGTGAAGTCAAGAAGCTCAGCTACTGCTTACAAGAACAGGGTGTCAGCTTTGTGCTATTGTTTCATTACAATGCTACTCTTACAAATTTTGCTATTATGGATTTAGCTTTGCATTTACGATTTTCTGCATATCTGCTTGGCAACACATGTATACAATGCTTGCAGCATGACTTTACTAAAAAAACCACAGCAATTATCCACATAAAAAGTATGATTACAGATATTCTTATCACACCATTTTTTCCAATGCATATAGGCCATTTTTCATAACAAATAAAATAAGCAACATATGCCATTGTACAACAATGCAGCAATATTAACCTGGTCATAACAGTTGCATTGCCATTTAGTTCACTAAACTAGAAAGTACAAAATAATTTCCATAAAACAGATTCGTCACGAGATACACTACTTACATATAAGCATAAGTATTGGCATACGACCATCGTAATAGCGAGGTAGCAGTATAGTTAAGAAAGTGCTCCAGTTGCCGTAGATCCAGTACAGTAGAATGACTGAGGCTTGGATGTATCCCGGGATATCCCGAACAACCTACAAGCAACAATGTTCCAACCATAGGAGAGTAAGTAAGTAAAGTAAGTAAGTAAAGTGTAAATTTATATAGCGCATACTCAAAAAGATCTCTAATGTGCTAAATACATTTTGTCATCAATATTTCGCAAAAATGTATGTCTTCAGCTGACGTTTAAAAGTATCGAGACTCAGTTCTGGGTCACGAAGCCTGTCTGGCAGCGAATTCCAAGTCGACGGGCCCGCCACAGAAAAGTGCCGATGACCGAAACTGTTCAATCGATAGCGCGGTACGACCAACTTCCGCTCAGTGGCAGAACGCAGATGTTGACGGCCAGCGACTTCTGCTGCGAGTGTACAACTGTTCATCAAGTACAGCAGAGCAGTTCCATGGAGACATCGATACATGAGCACTGAGTGCCACTATATATTTATTATTTCATCATACACGAAGTACAGAAAAAAGAAGAAAAAACGACAAAACAAAAGCAACACAAACTGAGCATCAAATGGACTACAAAGTATGGCTTGATTCTAAATATAGAATAAGACTGTCTAATTCAAAATGTAACAATATGGAGCCGTCAGAAAAGAACAAAATCAAAGCCATCACGTAGGTTCAACACCTGACGTAAGGCATCTACAATAAGCCAGTTAATCTCACTGACTGACGAATAAAACGACTTGACAAAAACATTGGTAGACATAGGCCTACTAATGTCACCGTTCACAAACCTTTCAAACATCGGTAACAGACAGACAACAACCACGACATGGTCATACATGGTTACAGCTTAACGATTGGCCCAAAAAATGAACACAAAAATTGTAGATTTTTGCATTCTTGAGTAACTCACACAAGTTAAAACACTTAGAATCAACTGTAACCTTCTACAGCTCCCTGAACCCAGAAAAAGCTTGGGATACCGTTTAGGGACAGACAAATTCAATAATCTGCACCAGGTGAACAAAACATTTACCGGTAATAACCCACTCGCAATTAAACCGTAAAAATACAGAATGTAAAAACATAGTGTTCTGTGTAGATTTAGACAAACAATGAAAAAAATTACTATGTACAGCCTAAGTCACAAATGGCCACAGTGTACCTAAGCTGCTATGGCTACGCGTATACGAGCCATGATCCCATATCAGGAGTAGTGATGATTCAGTATCAGAATTTCAATTTCGATACGATATCGATACAATAATTGGAAAATACCATGATATTGATGTCAATATTTTTAAGATAATAAGTATGTAAATGGTACACAAGCACAGGAGCAAGACGTGAACATTAAGCAGGTCAGTATGCTTTATTTAGATAATAAAAATGTGTCTCTGGCTGAAATTATATTACATCTGTAGTTAAATTACGACACCATTAACTTGCCCCATTTGCAAGCTTTCTTTCCAGCCATGCAATGTAGTGAAAAATCTGTAGAAAATATCGCAATATATCAAAAAACTCGATACTGTTTTCGACGATATGATACAATATACTGATATCGAAAATGATATATCAATATTTTCATCACTAATCAGGAGCCTCTAACTATCAGAAAGCAAACCTGAATGCGACCAACGAAAGGCAGAGTGCAGCTGCGAACATTTGGTGGCGGCGGCGGCGGCGACGTCAAAAGTTCGGTGTCAATATCAACTTTGTACGCTGAATCACGTAGACCCGAAGCGCTGTCAGCACCGTTAGCATTCGGTGGCCAAGCCACGCCAAGCGTGCTCATGACCCCCTCACTCACCACAGATGGATCCACGGCCATCTCTCTACTACTGCTACCATGCAACTCACGTCTCATTGGATTACTGCAAAGCAGACGACAGTACTGTCAGTCAGTACCATTCCCCAGCTGGGCAACTAAAAAGTTGTTCATGAGCAGTATAAAATAACTGGGATCGTAACATTCATGAAAAACAAGGAGGAGTAAAGTTATATACAGTAGGATTAACAGCAACAACTTCTTATGACTCAGTACAAAGCTAGAAGAATAACCTGTACACTGTACATAGTATTTAGAAAGATTCACACAAAAATAGGCGTGGCAGAATGTAGGGCGCAGACTGCGGAAGTAACAACATACTGTTAAATGTCGTTAAAGCAAGTGGTACCAGTAATTAACATACACGAAACGACGTTCTACATGTCTGCTACGAAGATAAAACTAACTTTGGTAAAACTAATACTCTTTTATTTACCTCAAAAAGTACTATAGTAACAAGAAAACAACAATATTTCTACTTCCGCTTTTCATTTGCTATGGCTAGTGATGTGCAGAATATCAGACAATAAAATCGAAAAGTTACGTTGTATAAAATTATTCGTTTAACGAACAGAGATGATAGATCAGCATGAATGATTAAAAGTAAACAAGCGGGCAGTAGCGACCTGTCCGCATGAGCTTTACCGTAGTCGGCCTGTAACCTTGATTTCGGCCTGCGGCCTCAATTTTCGGTTCTTCGGGCCTCACTCGGCTTTTTTACGGCCTCGATACACGTCGCTGCAGCGTAGCACTATTTTGCAGCGTCTATAATGATGCGTCACGATAATGACGACGACGTCTATATGACGTCACATCTAATCGCAGTCCAAAATGATACATCCCTATTTTAAAGATGACAGTCTAAGACTGCATTCGAATATCCAGCTTCCATTCTATTCATTTTTAACTTAAACTTTTACACTCTATTTCCAGCTATGGAGAAAACCTACAACCTTTGCCATTTCTAATAGTACTTTTTAAAAACTGCGCTGTTTTCGATATTTATTTATTGTTTATTTTTTGCCGTTTATGCTACTGCATCTTATGTTAACATTTATTTGTTAACGTTTTTCATGCATAAACAGATAAATGCCTTTAAATCGGTTCACAAATGACTAGAACTAATGTTTAAAAATACCCAGAAACCAAACGTCCACTTATAATTTGTTTGTAAATTGTGAACCAATAGAGAAAGTACCATACCCCTTAATTTCAGAAAATAATAAACTCCCAAAAGCCAATTACTAACTTAACAGTTAGTCACAACACACCGCAATCTCGAAATTTTTTTAGCAACAACTTCAACAGTTTAATAAATTGTTATAAGTTAATGTCAGTTTGACCTGGACGAACTGGGAGATATTATAACGTGATGTAAGGTAAGGTAAAGAGCTTATACTGTGCAAGGCCGGTAGCCACAGTATACAGGAACTCATCCCTTTGCGATATCCTTGAGCCAGGGAGTACAACCAGGGTTAAAATTGTGAAAAATTAGCTGGGGGGTTAAACTTTTCGACGGTCGGAGACAGAACAAAATTGTGATGTAAATCGTATGTATACAGTATATAGCTGCCCACCCCGTACATAATTTGACGGTGTGTTAGGGGGGGGTTGAGAAAACAGTTGGGTGCTCAACCAACTTAACCCTCCCCTCGGCAATTCAGTCACTGAGGACAACTAAAGATTACATACATCTCTGTTGGGTGGATTAGTCCTTAACAGAGACTCCCTGTTACCTCCGCACGTTGTGCTACTCATTTTATCGACCAAGGTGGATGAAGGGCTGAGTCGACCCTAACGGGATACGAACCCGGGACCTTGCAATCCAAGGCTCAGCCATCTAACGACTAAGCTATCCCGCCATCAGAATAATGAACAACAAACAAGCTAAATGTAACGGCTACTGTTTGAATGTTCTGCGGAAAAAACACTGCTTGACATTTACTTCACAAAATTGTAAAAACAAATTTCTTCTACGGCAAGATAACCAGTCGAGTTGATGCCAGATGAACCCCCAAAAATCACTTAATTAACCAAGTTCTCCTTACAATTTAGTAATCTTTCTCATTTGTTGCTAAAAATCACTTAAACAGAAAGTTCCCATATTTGATAACAGCAATACCGTTCGTGACTTTGGCATAAATAATGAAAATCCGACCTTTCCTACATTCAACCATAATTTTATGGCCAAATCAAAATAAATTACAAGAACTCGCAATAAAATATATACACGCAAATGATCAGTGATAATAAACCATTATGCTACTGCATTTTGGTGAAGCGCTTGTAAAACAAAAAAGCAAAAGTTTGCATGTGCTTCATTTTCCAAAAAAAGCACGTTTTTGCAGTTCCAATAACGATTCGACATCCAAATATCTCTGTCATCATAATTATATATTCAAAAACAATGCAGCGAGTCTCCAAGTGTGCTCAAACTCAATATATGCAATTAAATGCTGAGATGTTATTCTCCAATTGTGAGTTAAGTGTGCACAGTGGGTCGACACCATTCTAACAGCGATGAAAAAATGTCAACGGATATGCAGTTTTGTGCTACAACAAAGTTTCCACTCGGCTCGCCTCCATTTGTAACAAGTAGCTCTGGCG
>Ga0056128_1009399_pt1 | contig 12276 bp, 7 predicted proteins | sample WorMetLIZISLAND2_FD_71113 | JGI IMG/M metagenome (GOLD analysis project Ga0056128, IMG submission 71113) | Marine gutless worms symbiont microbial communities from Max Planck institute for Marine Microbiology, Germany - Olavius geniculatus... ...
AGTTGTCCGGTGAGCGTAAACGTGCGAGAGGGTCACGGATCGACGCCGAGACACGATAACGACATCTGTAGACCGCAGCGACACAGGCAGCGTCACTTATACACGAGCAACGGAACCTCGGTCGAACTGTTCATCACAGGCATCGACGTCGACGACGATCAAAGACGCATGCCGCCCGTCGAGTTTCACCGCTGGAACTTCATCCTGAAGCTCGAAGGCAAGCACCGTGCCTGACCGATCGGTCGGACGTGTACAAAGCGACAGAAATGATTTAACTAAATTGAACTGCCGGTTCCTTCGCTTTGTACAGTCGGTGCAACGCAAAGAAACTGACATCTCCGTTCAGTCCGGTTAATTTTTGTCTATCTGTATACGCCTTCAGTTTGTTGCCTGCAAAATTATGTATTTAGCAAAGGCTATTGTCGTTAGTTGCTTGCCTACAGTTTCTGCACAAGAAATTTGATTTTAGTTAAGACAAAAGACGTTATTTACGGTCAGCGTACGCCACAAAACAATGAATCGAGGCGCAGTGGCACAAACTGCAAACTATCGTTAGCATCATTAGCTCGCGACGCCGCAGACTATAAGCGACCCTTATTGTCAGTGTGTGTGTATCCGACTTTGTCTGCGTGTTTGTCTGTTCTGTCCACAGCTTGATTATTGCAATAGTTGCGAGCCACGTTACCTAAAGGCTTGCTTATTATTATCATCCAAACTGCGGCTGAAATTCAGCGGTGTCAAATCGAAATTGGGCTAAGTGATGGGTGAAATGACTAGATGACTGTATAGGGGGAAGGGGTGATTATGAGTGACGTTTTTCTGCAACGTTCGACGATACGGATCATGCGTATTCTATTCTTTTCATTACGTGGCCTACGTTTTTAACCTATTCTATCCCCGAACACTGCTTTTTTGGTCAAAAATATAGTAGTACAGTAGAGTTGGCGTTAGAATAGGTGATGCCCACAGCCAATTTGGTCGAATCTGAGAACCGTGTGACCGTAGTAACGAAGGTCCGCTGCTTATTGCGGTGTCTATTTTTCTACGATGTGTGCAGCGGTCGGTTGCCCTGATATGGCGGCTCCAACCAACGCTTGGATCGAACGCGATGAAGAGCGAATGATAGTGCGCTGTAACTACTCGCTCGAGACCTGGTACCTCACGTGCAAGGGAAACAACTGGATCGGCACTTTCACCAACTGCACTGACAGTAGGCCAAACGATCTCTCTCTCTCTCTCTCTCTCTCTCTCTTTCAGTGGCGTGCCAGAATCTGGTGTTTCCCTTATGTCTACGCCAGTGCTCTTTTTCTGTCCCTTTTTTTCTCTCTTTTTTCTTTGTCAATTTGTACAAACAATGCGCCGATGTCGGCCCAATGTCGACATGATTTGCGACCGTCCGCCTAGCAGTGTGTGTGGCTCGGTAGTCTAACGGTAACGTGTCAGACTTGTAATCTTGAGGTAACTCAGAGGCGCAGGTTCGACTCCGCACCGGGAGACTGCCGGGTAACGACTTCAGGCAAGTTGTTCACACACATGTGCCTCTGTCAACAAGCAGTATAATTTGGCATCGGCTTCACCGCTGGAACGTAAACAGGCACACCGCGCGATACACGTGGTCTCGCAGTGTAAAAACTGGTGTCTGGCTGAGGGCCTTAGAAAACGGAGATCAGCGTAAAACGTTTTTTTACGTTTACAGGTACTATCCGATTGCAACGAAAAGTTAAATAGGGTCTTAAAATTTTCGGAATTTGATGGAAAAGCATTTTGAAATCCTCGAGTTGCAATTTTTTTAAATCATCGTGACCAAAGTGTGAAAATTATTTTTTTTTTAAATTATGATGCCAGAAACGTCTAACCCGACGTGGTAAAATATCTCGGGAATCGATCTGAAAATAATAATTGAAAGTTCTTGAAAAGTCCTCCAATTTTTCTCCTTTAATACTGTGGCCACCCTGTGAAAAGTTTTTAGGTGAAACACCAACTCTTACTATTCTTGTAATTTTTTTGCATTTTTAATTTAGTCATTCTTCGGATCATTTAAGTTTTACATTATTATAACTAGATTATTTTTATTTTCAGTATATCTAATTTCATTTTTCTGTAAACCATTTTTAGCTTTTTTAGTTTGTGCGTTAAATTAAACTAACAGTTTGTTTGTCAGTTTTTAAGTACAAATTTGGTATCATATCATATTATATAACTAACGCTAACCATAATCCGAACCTTTGACCATTTGAACAAAAAATTGCTACGCCGGTTACTTTATTAGCTGGAAATGTTTACGCCAATTTTGGTTTTTCTATTTTTTAGTTTTTTAGTTAAAATTCAATATGACAGAAACAGTCAGAAAGACAGACAAACAGAAGGACGGACGGACAAGATCCGTAATGCGGCTCGTTAGGATGGGCGCGTAAAAAATGAGTAATTTAACGTTATCTTCGTGAAATGTCGCTGGCTGTGCAAATGCAGTCTCTGCATGTGCTGTTTTTCAGCATTACCTAGATCAGTTTGAACGCTTTACGTTTGATTCATACTCCGTTTACACGATGAAGCTAACATCAAGCAAACATCGAGCAAATGTCAAGCAATTAGAGCACACGTCGTGCACGTGTATTTTGATTACATTTGCTTCATGTTTGCTTGATGTTTGTTTGATCGTGTAAACGGGTTATTATTCATTCGTCATTTATTCAAAGTACCGGTATAATAAACAAGCAAACAAAACGCTGTCATCTAATGGAATGAATTGACAGACAATTGATAGGATAGTTAGTGATAGATTTTGGTTTCACTCGATTCCGTTATTATTTTTATTTATTACGATTACACTCAATTTATTCACTACAGGCTAACTATAGCCTACTGTGTCTGACGTCACTGATTTTCTGTCGAATGTGCTCAGCAGCTTTGCCTTTCAACAGCGAAGTCGCAACGTTCGCCAGAAGAAAAAGCCTACCGCTAGGTATGTAATATTTTATTCGATAGAATTTGATTAAATCTAAGCTTTCGTATGACAAATACGCTGCGAAACAGATGTAAACTTTTTGTGACATATTACTACAGTTTAAGCTGAATACCAGTTTTCAGCGATGCATTGGCGGTGACGGTTTGTTCATACAAAGGGCATCCGGCCATTAATAAATTAGCTGTAGCAATCTCACCCATAGGTTTTGCCTTAGAGACACAGCCTAACTTGGATTAACTCCAGATAATCAAGCTGGTTAAACAACAGCTACATCCGAATGTGTTCCCATTAATTACGACGCCGTTTATTTAATTAACACCAGCAAGAAATCCGATCTATAAAAAAACTCTCGTGCTCCAAAATCCGATCGACGCTACCCGGCATATCTATGAATACGGAAAGCGAGTTGTTACGGAAAAAGTTTATCTTTAAATGTTTGTAGGCTGTTAGGCTACTGACACAGTAAAGTATCATTCCTTAGTCGTTGGAATTGACCGAATTTATTCGTGTCCGAAGGACCTCACCTGCTAAAAATTTGTGAAAAATCTGTGAAAAATCTGTTCGCTTTTATTCTTGTTTACCTGTTTCTGTCGAAAAAGCAAAAAACATAAAGTCCATTACTTAATGTAGCACTGCTTACATGAGTCAGACTTATGACCGAAAGCGCTTCACAGTCTGGGAAAAGGCAACTGATTGGTCGGCATATGAGCTAATGATACCGCAGTGCACTATGCAGCCATCCATTCCCCGCATCAGCGAACAGTTGCACCCGAGGTTTGCAGCTGGCAGACATTCCCGATCAGCCACACTAGGCCTTTGTCCCGTAGCTCGTAAACTACTTCTCATTTTCCATCCCGCTAAGGGTAGGAGGCTGAGTTGACCTGAGCACACAGTATAGGTTAGCAACTTGCTCAAGATTGTTTGCGAGTGACCGGCAGCGAGATTCGAATCGCAGCGTGAAAGTTACGAATCCGACACTCGAACAACTTACACCCACGTCTCTTTGTCTCCGTTGTCTTTCTGGGTAGGATATATGGGTTTTTAATCTGAAATAATCGCACTGATTATTGATCATTGACTAATAGCCTAGATCTATGGATGGTTGTGAGATGTTTGTATATGTGGATTATGGACGCAGGTTTAATGGTAGCGGTGGTTATCGGCGTCATTCTTGGCATTCTGGTCGGCACCTTCATGCTCGTCACTGTGTTCGTCTTCAGACAACGGTTTCTGTTTATATCACCTTGTTCACTATTCAGATAAGCTGTGTTGATGGTTTAAGTTTTATTAAGAGCTGGCAGCGATTGAAAGTTTTCAATAGCTAATCTTTTTTGGAAAAAATAACGAGTAATTAATCGTTACTTCTGACTAAAACTAAACTTCGATTATTGTCCAAAACATGCATGTTTTTGCTAACAGCTATAGCAGCTGTCAACATGCATTGAGACACCATCGGAGTTTTTCATCAATTTTTGAAAGCAAACTAAAATGTTCATATTATCTGAAAAGAGATAATCAATTTTTTGTAAATGTATACAGCTAAGCAGCCTAAGCTGAAGAGTTGTTCACACGGAACAGATGTTGAAGAGACGAAACTTTACATTTCTTTTAGTGTTTTCGTGGGAATATGATTTTAGCGCGAATGGCGAAAATCAAGGGCAACAATTTTGCCTAAGGATAAGGTTTTTTTGCAGTTATTCGTAATTAGTCGTTAATTTTCGCAGTTGTAAAGTTTTATTCTGTTGTGGATGCAGATGTCGTCGTCGGCGCAGTCAGAACATGTGGTCGAATCGCCAGAGATCAGGCGGCGGCGTCAGTAAGATGATGTCTTGTGCACGTGAAGTGACCGCGGCTGATGTACCGATGACCGTTCAAAGCATCGATCCTTCCTTCACTCAGTACGCGTATGACGTAAGTAAGCAGGCCCTACGAGAGCCATAAGAAGGGGGGGGGCTGGGAACATTTTCGCGGGGCCGTATATGGGTTGGTATGTGGGGAGTGGGCTAGAATACTAAATAGGGCCTACATTCATTCAATCAAGAAATAGTCATATTGTCAGATTCTTTGAAAAATCCTCTCAACATAACTCACGACTAACGAAAGCTCAATTCAAGTGATCAGTTTATCAAACATATCGCAAATGTATTTTTGAGCAACGGCGAAGCCCTTCAAACATCGAGGGGCCCAAGAAAAACTGCTTCCCTTTTTTCCGCCCCCTTGCGCTCGACAAATCTGTAAGTAATACCCCGTGTACACGATCGAGCAAACGTCGAGCAAACATCAAGCAGGCCTGATGGAACCCCGCCGCCTGGCTCAAAGGTAGGCCTAGGCTTAGTCCACAGCTGATCACGTGTTATATATAGGCCTTCCAATTACAACCCGCCCGCCCTTCTAATTAGCATGCTAATTATCATAGCTCGTCGAGCTAGTTGAATGAATGCTAGCAAACATCGAGCAGACGTCGATCAGACGTCGAGCAAACGTCGAGCAATTAGCACGTGTATTTTGAGTACATTTGCTCGACGTTTGCTCGATCGTGTAAACGGGGTATAAAGATTTATGGTTCATTGTGAATGATGGCGGTGCGAGTAAAGTGGAGCGTTTGACGTTTTGAGCGCAGCCGATTAATGGCGTTATGACAGGGACATAGGGGAGGGGGCAATCCCCCGAAATTTCAGCCTGTCGGATATTCGTTCTTGGCTGAAATTTTTTTTTCAGAAATACAAAAATTTCAACTAAAATCCCTCATCTTTGAAAGTTTAAAGGCAACATTGAACTTTTGAACACAGACCATTTTCTCTGTGGGAAATAATTTTCAACTGTCTGTTGTCTCCTTATAAATTTTCCCCCAATCTGACTTATGGCGCCGGGCGGCCGCACGCTGGGCTTTGCCCCAATTTTTTTTAGCTTTCATATCAAGCATTTCAGTTCTTGTTAGTTTATGTGCAAGATTAAACTGACAGCTCGTTTTGTTAGTTTTCGCGTGCAAATTCATATTGTATTGTATTAATAGAATTATCGAAATCGAATTATATTTGCCAGTCATTATAAAACAAAAGCAGATTATTTTGTGATTATGTGTTTGCTGCAGCGAGCCGGTGCGACGCCGGGGTCTGTAGGCCGCAGCACGGTGACACCTGTCTACGCGTGTCCAATTCACGGCTCGTGTACATTGGCCATGGCCGGCAACAACGCCGCGCGTGGACAGTACGAGACAACACGCAACTGTAGTCTGTACGCCACGCCGCCGCTGTACTATGGGCCTTGCCGAGTCTCCCATCTCCAAGCTCGGTCTCTCCGCTGTCGGTACGCATCCAAGTATTCGTCGATTAGACGTAAAAACATTTTCTGAGCTTTCAGTTGCCGTCCGTAAAACTTCCGTCCTAAAAATTTTACTGGATCTCTCAAACTGTTGATGCAGTTTTTTCGTTTGCTTTCAATGTTTTACTTTAACAAAACTGTTTGCATGTACCGTCTGTTATGTTAATTTTAGTTCTCATGAATAGGCCTACTGTTTATTGTCACTTCATTTTATGAGCTGTCGTGCAAATGACATAAAACATAAATTTTAAAATATGTAAAAAATATTTTTTTCTTTTATTCCTACTTATTAGCTAACTGCAGCTCGAAGCATTGGAATTTTTTTAGACCTTTTAGAATGTTATGAACTTATCAACTACAGCGACGTGACTGACCATGCCTAGTCAAACATTTCTGATTACATTTTTACACATTAAAATTTCAAACGATTAATGGCGCAGTTACGCTAATCTTTTAATTTCCACATCTTTTTGACGATTTTTGACGCGCTGCAGCTATGTCTGTCTGTCTGACTGTGTTTGTCTGTCGTTCGTTTGTGTGTCATGCATGTATCGTGGCTAAATGGTGCGAAATAGGGCTTTGGTTGCTATTAATCACTAACAGGAAATCGCATACGCTTTTTCGGATGAGATAAAAATCATCGACCTAGAATGACCTTGAAGGTCCTTACTGCAGCAGAAACTGTATAGGCTATAGCGTGTCTTTCCTTGCAAAGCGTTTTTTTGTGAAAAATATTTGCGAAACCTGCGTCCGATATTCCCGTTGGTTATTTACGACTGTAGCTCTTTATATCGCCTGGCGAAATGACCACGTGCGACGTCTGTTATACTAGCGTTGATTGTAGCTTTCGAGAGCAGCGTTCGGTTAACATAGCGTGCAGGTAACTGTGTCATTTCTGAGAGATTGCTTTCTACCCGTGATTGGAAGTCGGACTCTGGGCTTCGGACGTGGGCGGTACGGTCGGCTTTCCTTAGCGACAGCTGGGCTTTCTTGTTACCTTTGCAGCGGTGGTTGTCGGCGGAGTGAGCGTTGTCGCGGAGCAGGTCGACATCAGATGACGGATTCGACGTCCTCGCCATCCACTGGCGGCAGTGGCAGCTCTCTGTCTTCAGTGAGTGATGGAGTGGTACAGGCCGGTGGAATCACATCACGAGTTCAACGTTCTCACCATTCACTGGCGGCAGTGGCGGCTGTCTGGCGTCAGCACGACGTCAGACCGACAGCGTCGACTCCGTGCTGCTGCCCGCCTTGGACGTACTAGCCGGACACAGTTTGGAACTCATTGCCGGACAATCTCCGTGATCCTTCGCTCTGCAGCAGTAGCTTCATGCGCGGCTTGAAGACCGTACTTTTCGCGAGATGCAAAAAGTGTGTTCAGCGCAAGACAGATGCTTCATGATATTGCGCAATTTAAATCGAATCTTGACATTGACATTGACATTGACGAGACGTACTAGCCGGACACGACCAGGATCTGTCCGCCACCAACCACGGACTTCGGCTTGCGTCATGGTACCACCAAAGACGCGCTTTTGTTCTTTAAGTGTACTAATTTCCAGATCATTAGTAGTTACATTTTGACACTGCGCAAAATTATGATATGTTATGTTACATTGTCTTAGCCTGGTGTCGGCGATCAACGACGGACTTCGGCCTGCGTCCGGCTATCTCGACGACACTTCGACGGACGTGGATGACGTCGGCGTGTTTTACACTACGAACAGTCAGCACCCGGAGCCGTGCGGCAGAGGTCCACACGATCTCGGCGACCTGCTACAACTGAGCACCACGCCGTGGGAGGTCCGAGACCACCAGCCGAGAGGTGACGTCAGCAGGTCCGCGTACGACCTTCCTTCGATTGGAGGTCTGCACCAGCCCGCAAGCTGCGTCGACGACGAAGATCAACAGTTAGCTCCGCAATGGACTGGAGATGAGCGCACTCAACAGACATTACTGGTCGACTTTCACCGCTAACCAAAGCCGCGTTCATAGCTGCCAATGTCCGAAAATTGAAATGCGTGAGGTTGAATTCAGTCTCTTCCCTATCCCCTGCCCTCCTTCCCTTTCCTTTTTCTTCTGTCTTTTCTCTTTTTTCCTTCTAGCCTTCACTCCGTTTGTCTTCTCGTTTTCTTTTTTGCCCTTTCGCATTTTTTGCTTTAAAATCTTGCTAGGGGCTTTACGAAGCACTCTAAGCTCCGTCAGCAGGGTCCGGGCGGACTAGTGGTTTAGTGCGCCTAGTTAAAACATTTGTGTAGCTTTGTGGTAAACAGTGTTAGTGATTTATGCAAAGAAAATAAAACGCGTGAGACAAAACTTAGGCGAGTGGAAAAGCGTTAATTAACTGAAAATGCGTGACAGTCATGCTAGGCCTACAGGGTGTTCCAAAAAAACGGATACCCAATTTTATTTTTGGGATAACTTCGGTAATTCAGCACCGATTTTAACCATTCTTTCACTGTTACAAGCAGAAATTTATGGTGCGTAAACGTAAAGTTCTTCTACCCACCGCACCTTTATTGTGTGACCACCTTACCTAGCAAAACAAACACTGTTAAAGCTAGTGTTCTCGGTGAACAGGCAACACATCAATTTCGTAGCATAAAATAGTTAAGCTTACTTACTTATTCGCAGTAGTGCCTTGTGACGTCATTGTTACGTCATATTGTGTTTATTTACTTTGTTTACCGGTAATGATTTTTACAATAAATCGTTTGACATGGGCAGAATAACAAAGGATGATCGCTGTTTGATCATGGGCTTACGAACTGAGAACTGTTTTGCTAGGTAATGTGATCACACAATAAAAGTGCGGTGGGTGGAAGAACTCCACGTTTACGCGCCATAAATTTCTGCTTGTAACAGTGAAAGAATGGTTAAAATCGGCGCTGAATTACCAAAGTTATCCCAAAAATAAAACTGGGTATCCGTTTTTTGGAACACCCTGTAGATGTGTGAGACTTGGCTTGGCTGCTCGTCAAGTTACAATGGCCAGGGGCGTATTCAGGTCTTTGTGTCCGTACTGTCCGGTAGGCTACAGCGTATTACGGTGTCACATTAAAATGTCTCCCTCACGAAAAATCCGCACTGGAAAACATAATCACGGATTTGATATGTCTCCCCCTGATTAAAATATCGCCGGCCCCATAAAGTCTCCCCATTATAAAATCGCCCCTCCCCACAGAAAACTATCCCCCGGCCGACAATTTACCGGCAAAAATCCGTCCCGCCCGGGTGGCCGCCGGGTCACCGCTTGTCGGCCGGGGGGAGACTTTTCTGGGGCGATCTTATAATGGGACACCAGCACTTATTTCTGCATGTCCATCCCTCTCAACGATGTCGTCTCGATCTCGGCGCTTCTGGGGCCTCGATTTTGGCGCCTCCGGTAGGCCTATCTCAAAGTTTTGACAGTCCCGCCACTTCTTTTTCTACAAAGTAGACACTGGAGTGACTGGACATTTCAGGGTCCCTTTCGCGCGCTTTTCTTGGGGTGCAATTCGTCTACAAATTGTCAAAAAATCGTAGTTTTGGTACCCAGTATGGATACGCAGTATGGGCAATAAACGCAAATAACGTCTGAAAAAGTAATAAGGTCATTTTGGGGAAGGGGTCTTAAACTTTTTTTCTTAAACTGAGACACTTTCCAAGGTGTCCATTTGAAATGTCAGCTACACCCACTTCACATTTTTCTAAATATATGCCTCTAGTAGTAGGCCTACAGGGTGCAGTCAAGAAACGGTACTAAAAATAAAAATCTAGAGACAGCACATTATTGTATGACGAAATAAAAATATATATTATGCGGCCGTCCTGCATATTATGTGCGTCTTGCACGTAAATTTGTCTGTCCTCTGTAACTTACGGGCTCAAACTCAAACACAACAAGGAGAAGGAAAACCAAAATTGACGAAAAACTTTTCCGAATGTAGGAGAAAGCAATTTTCAGTTCAAAAGGTGAGGTCACCAGATGATATCAACATAATATCATCGGATGACAAAAACCACAAGAAATATGACGCATAAGTGCATAATCACACTTTATGTGGTTATCTACTTTAATCTCAAACCCTGAGACACCGGGCAACTGGAAGGACGACCGCATATCATGTTGGCACTCGGCGCTGACATCTCTTATTGCATGATCGTAGTTTATTAGCTTAATTTGACGTTTGATGCTGTTAAAGCAAAGGCTGCTTGAATTAGCCAGTAGGCCTTACATAATTATGCATGTACAGTCTTGACCAGTGGCGCAAAATATGAACTGGGAGTGGGGCGAGGTAGCTCGGCCCTTTCCCACCCTCTTTTTTTGTTTTGCTTCCCTCTTTGACCTTAAAGTAGGACCCCTAAAATACCACTAAGGGGACTAGAGGAGCGCTGAGAACTTCCCCAGCTGGGTCTGGGGCGTAGCCCCACCCGAAATCGAATTTGGTGCATTGTCTTTAAAATACAAGATCTGGTAGGTGGTGGTAACAGTATTTCACGTATTTTCTCGAGAATCAACTGATGAAATTTAGTGCCGTTCAAACGTGTGCTTGTATTGTTTGGAGAATTGGGGGCCTAGCCCCCCCCTTGTCTACGCCAATGGCCTTCACACTAGTTTTAACTTTCCAAAATTTAAACAGTTAGCAGCAGATGCCGTGGAAATATTACTTTATTTATTTTCTAGGTCTTTTAGCGTACGTTCGAGAATCAGACTGTTTTTATTGGCTGTGTTCTTATCTGTGATGATTTGAACGTCTACAAGAAAATCACTGAAGCAGTTTTTGCGCTAGCACGTGTGGCATTAACCTTTGTAACGTGTATAATTAGCAAATGATATTACTTAAAAACGGTTAACATGACAGTAAAGACATTTATGTTACTGCACTTTTATAGGATGAAAAAACACAAACAAAAAGATCTCGCGTTGTGTTTCTTTCCTACATAGATGCCATTCACGAGAATGAATAAGCTTAGGCCTACATTTGAGCAAAGCACAGTATTGCCACTGTAAGACTTTATCCATCTGTAACGTTGATTTACCATAGATTTAGCTCACTACATGGAAATTAATTACTAGATTAATTAGCAATACAAGAATAATTAGCTTAGAGTTACTGCCGCTTAAAACTCCATCAATGGAGACCTAGCTGGGTGGTGACAGAATGGAAGAAAAAGTTCCCCAAGTTTTCCCGGTTTTTCCAGAGCCATAAGCTTACTTTTCCGTAGGTCATCACTACAAAAAGTAATTGTAATAACGGTAATCTGAAGAAGCACTGGAGGCTCCCCCAGCAGGTTTTGGGGAGGAGCCCCAACTGCACATATTTTAAAACATTTTGCACCCCAGGGCAGAAATTTCATCTAGTGACACTATTTGGTGTATTACAATTTTTCCTGAGGTTGCACAAAATTGCCTCAGTTTTCCATCAACAGTTTTCCAGATTCAGCCAATTAGCGGAGTATTCCAGATTTTCCAGAGTTTTCCAGGTTTGTTGCTACTCTTAGTCTTAGAGTAACGTCCTCAAATTTTGGCCGAAATCAATGACCTTGAATGACACTGAACGGCCAACCAAATTACCAAATTACCAAAGCTTGTATTATTCACAGCCCACAAGGAAAACAGATGAAGGCAGACCAACACTGTCAGTGGCAGAAATGTAGCCGACAGATGCTTCTACACTTTCTCAAAATGGCACTGCCTGGTTTCCTCATTACTGTATAATAAGTATCATAGCATTTATGCTCTGTGTAACACATGCAACATTAGGGCCTATACAATAGCCTGAAGACCAAAACGCTGAAAAAAGCAGTTCCAATTAGTGTAACAAACAACAGTGTGATGAGAGTTAAGGCAAAACATGATATCAACTACACTGTGTCTCAAAAAAAAGCACGTGACTACATTTTTTGCAATAACTTGAACAATGAATGTCCGATTATAATAATTTTTGGCACACTTATTAATGAGACTATATGTCATCGAATGGTGGTTTCATTTCCCACCTCATCTATTT
>Ga0056128_1009403_pt1 | contig 12273 bp, 8 predicted proteins | sample WorMetLIZISLAND2_FD_71113 | JGI IMG/M metagenome (GOLD analysis project Ga0056128, IMG submission 71113) | Marine gutless worms symbiont microbial communities from Max Planck institute for Marine Microbiology, Germany - Olavius geniculatus... ...
GTCACACATTTTGACGTTGGCTGCATTAATTTTTAGGTCAATTGAACTGTAATCATTAGAATTTGATGGGTCATTTGAAAACGCCGAGTAACAAGTTTTCTCAATATTAAGGCTAAGTTTCTTTGCTAAAAACCATTTATTCAGATCACTAAGTAGACTGTTAGACTGTTAGAGCTCTAGATTTTTAAAAATGTCAAAAACGGGAGTTCAGGGATAAGCAAAGGTCGACAGTTATGGTCGGATTTTGACTAAATGTTTTGGATGGCTAAGGCGTGGCCCAAGTAAAAAAGTGTTGGTATTATTATAGCGATCAGTATTCATCTGTGGATTCTCGATTATCTATGATTTTATAGCGTTAAAAGTTGAGACTTCGTTGTGTTTGTCAGACAGTAGCACCATTCTTGGCGAAGGTTTGAGATCTGTGGTCGTCACCATATTTTTGTAGTCGAAATAGCTGTCAGATAAAAATGTCAAAAACGGTAGTTCAGGGATCGATTCTTAGACGATCCCGTATAACGAGAACTTTCAAATGCTCATTAGAACATGCAAAGAGCTTTTTTTACCGAGCTGCCAATGCCGTGTTTGCTAAAGTCGGTAGAGTTGCGTCCGAGGAGGTCATGTTACATCTGTTTAAGTCTAAATGTTTGCCTGTTCTTTTGTCCAGACTAGAAGTTTGTCCGCTTGTGAAATCTCAGATCTCGTCGCTTGATTTTGCTGTCAACCGCTTTTTATGAAGCTTTTTAATACAAGTAACATTGAAATTATAAAAGCTTGTCAAAGCTATTTTTCTTTTGAATTACCAAGTGTCATAATTCCTGAAGGTGTTCATAAATTTATACGCAAATTCGAATGACGGGATTCGAGATTTCTACGTCATTATTTTGTATCCCTTACATTATTGTGTTTATATTATTACAGTAAGCTTAGGTAGTTAAAATTCTGTTGCCTATCAATGGTCATGTGACTGATTTTGTCGTATTATTGTTTATTTTAATTTTTTTCTTTAATTTTCTGTTGTGCTACCGGTGATGGTGAATAAAGATTTTCAAAAAAGCCGAAAGATTTGTCCAGGGATACGTTAAACTTTCTTGCAGCCTATTGCAGTCTAATCGCGTTTGATGTGACTGCTAGAGTGTGCCGATACGTGGTGAGAGATAAAGACAAAAACAAATACGATGGCAATTTTTCAAAAATAATATAGTTTACAAAGAAATGTTTGACATCTTTTAGGCGTGTTGGTAAGTTTGATGACAATTTTGTGTCGAATTTTCTTTCTAGTCTACCAGTGAAAACATTTAGAGAATCAATCACAGTGCTACCAAGATATGATAAATAATGCACGGAATTGTTTTTCTTATGAAACAAGTTGTAAATAATTGACTTATCGTTTACTCTTGCAGGTCGTTCGGCTTTGCACTGTGCCGTGGAAAGTCACGGAAAAGGAACGGGCAAGGGGCGTATCGACGCTAGATCGACTATACGTCTACTGGTTGAGCACGGAGCTAACCTCAACAAAGAGGTAAATCGACCGATTCTTAGTCTCTGCCTTTGTACTGAAAGCATTCTGTTCGACACGGCGTTGAAATTAGTTTGACTCATAAGCGTGCCCGAAAAATTTTTCAAGTCGTGGGAGTGAAAGGTCACAGCAGGTGGATGCACCGCATGCGTTGTAGTTAACGCGGTTGTCGAGTCGAGTCAAACTTCAACGGCCGTCCACCTATCTTTCGTCGCTCTTGAGAGATTTGGGGTCAAACTTCCAGCCAAAATATGCAATTGCAAATTGTAGCCAAACCGATAAGGTGTGTTTAAAGCGCAGAAATAAATGAATTAAAATGAAAAAAAACGAACTGAATTGAACTGTATTAAATGATATACTTCTGCTTTCTCAGTTTATTTCATTTTATTACGCGCGATAGCAAAATGCTTCGCGCGTCTTAGCCATCGTCTGGGCGTCCGTCCGTCTGTCCGTCCGTCCGTCACACCCTGGCACTGTATCAAAATGGTGCAAGCTCAAATCATAAAATCTTCACCATAGCTGCCTCAAAGTCTCAATTTTTCCGCGACTAAATTTCGTACCCCTGCGTGCACGGGTTTTCCTCGAACGAGGGCGTCAAAGAGGGGTACCCCTTAAGAGACGTTATTTTGCCGTTATTGGCTCGTATAGTGTGAAAACGATTCCAAATAGGTACAAACATCCTGCTTATCATAACAAGCACAGGTGACAGGCTTTTTAGATTTATTAACATCGATGACCTTGAACCCCCCAAAGGGGTTTTAGTGATTTTTTCGCAATTTTTGAATGCAGCACACCTTTCAACATTGAATTGCGACGAAATGGCTGGAGATAAACCAAGACAATCTGCATATGAAATTTTTAGCATTAAACGTAGATTTTAGCAGTTCAAGTTCCGATTATTTAGGTTCAAGGACGCTGGCGCAGGCGGAAGTCAAAGACGGCTACCCTTCTAAAAAGTGGTTATTTTACCGCAATTATTATCTCGTGCAGCGTGAAAACGATTGCAGATAGGTACATACATGCCGTTTATCATAACAAGCAATAGTGACAAGCATTTTATTGCTGTTAACGTCGATGACCTTGAATGACCTTGAACTTCTAAAATAGGGGTTTAAGTGGATTTTTTTCGATTTCCGGCTGCAACACACATTTTAAAAGTGAATTGCGCCGAAATGGCTGGAAATGGACATGCACAACCTGCTATGACATTTTAGCATAAAGCGTACATTTTTAAGAATGAAAGTTTCCATCTCTTAAATTCAAGGAGTCTTTCGTACGGAGACCTCAAATTTAAGTACTCTTTCAAAATGCATTACTATCTTATTGCTCTAATCCTACACTGATTGCCAAAGTGACAGGACCGCTGCTATCGCGCGTCACGCGAGCTTTGCTCAAATTGCTTGTTTTATTTCAGTTCTAGTTTAGGCTATAGGTCACCCAATTTTGTTTTTCGACATATATAATGGTTTTTGATGGATTCTGGTTAATTTGGGAGTGCTGATTTCAAATCCGATGTATGCCTGATTGTAAATGTTGAGCATTTTTTTCTGTGGCAAAAAAATCCAAAATGGCCGCTGGAAAATATAGTTTTTTGCTAAACGCGTCAAAACTATTGCATTTAGACCTAATATATGTATGGAACATTACTATAAACTTGGGCTATAAACTTGGGTATTGTGGTCATTTTGGTGTCTTAACCATCACTTTATCTGGTGCCGTTGCCGAGATACGGGTTTTCATAGTTTTCATGACAACCGTGTACACGTTACTACAAATCAGACAACCATAGTACACAAAAACACATTTGGCACGATGCCTAATCCTGAATATGCAACTACAGTCTACAAAACACACTTGGCATGATTCGGAGTCGTGGGTAGTGGAGCCGATGTCATAGCCGGGCATTTTGAAGTCCGAAACACCTGTATACGTCGACAATATGTATAGCCGTGACACGTAAAATGACCGTTTTCGCGATTTTAAATCCCCTATATCTCGGGAAAGGGTCAACCGCTCCCAACCAAATTTAACACGATGGTAGTGTCCCCTGGTCTGCACCTTGGTCTTAAAGCACGGCCGGGGCGAGCGAATTAGTTTTCCACAATACACGCACCGCAAAAATAATAAAAATTGCTATTTTGCGACTTCAAACCCCCACATTTCTAAAGAAGATGGGGGCCTCCTCGCCCAACCAAATTTGGCGCGATCGCAGAGCCCATGAATCTGAACTTTAACCTTAAATTATCACGCGATCGAAGAAACCACTTTGGCACAATAGAATGATGAAGCGCACGGCGAAAGCGTAAAATGACTGTTTTTGCGATTTTAAACCTCCGTGTCTCATGATCGTGTCAACCGACCCTAACCACATTTGGCACGATGCTAGAGCTCTTGCGACTGCGTTCAAGTCCCAAAGCACAACTTCTGCGCAATAGACGACTTAGTGCACGGCGAATCTGTAAATATCGCCATTGCCATTTTTTGCAACTTTAAATCCTTATATCTCGGGAATTGGTCTACCGCCCTTCCCTAACGAAATTCAACGTGATGGAAGAGCTCCAGGGACTGCATTTTACCTCCAAAGCATGACGAGATCGAGCTAAGCATTTTGGCGCAATAGACGACGAAGTGTACGACGAAAGTGTAAAACCCGCCATTTATACGATTTTAAACCTCCATATCTCGGGAGGGAGTTCACCGCTTTTAACCAAATTTGGCACGGTGGTAGAGCTCCACAGACTACATTTTACTTCCAAAGCATGAAGAGATCGTGCAAAGCATTTTGGCGCAATACACGACAACGTCTACGACGAAAGCGCCAAAATTGGCAGCGTTAGCGACTTTGGCGATAGGAGTGGAATCCCCGGCCTACGAGTCAAATAAACATCGGGGGTCAAAAGGTCAAATTTTTTGTAATTAAGCGTCGGAGTTGGTCGTACTTTTTGTGACTAGGGGTCTTCGGTTGTCAAGGGCGTGACCCCAAATCGGAAATGATTATCTGGAAAATGCTCAACATTTACAATCAGGCATTCATCAGATTTGAAATCAGCACCCCAAATTGACCAGAATCCATAAAAAAACATTACATGTGTCTAAAAACAAGGTATCACTGTTATACCATTTGCACGTAGATCGGTTGCAGGTAGAGCGGACTAATACGGTTCTCATGAAAACAATGAAAACAAGAAATTTGAGCTAATGCTCACGAGACGCTATAGCAGTTCCTGTTCAGTAGTTTAGCTGAAAATTAGAGTGTTTACGTTGATTTAATATACAAATACCAAATTCTCTATCTGAATCGCATAACGATAGTTCCGTGGCGCCACCTTGTGAATGGTTTAGACTTGTGTCGGAGCCCGAAATCGCCAAAAAATCCATAAAACCCCCTATTTTGGCGTTCAAGGTCATTTAAGGTTATTGATCTCGGCGGCAATTGAAAGCCAGTGTACGACTTCCTATTAGTGATTAATAGTAACCTAGGCCCTATCTCGCACCGTTGCTGAGATATGTGTCTTAACATTTTATCAATGTTCCCCTTCCATGGTAAAACCCATAATTTACAAACATTACAATATGATGACAGCATGACGTAACTGGTAGCAACGAATATTTAACTTTTATAGTGACGGAATACAAGTTTCCTCCTAAACATTCCCTGAAAATTTTGTGGAAATGTGTACTGTGTCTTTAGGATGGTCAGAGTGATAAGACGCCGCTGCACTACGCCATTGATAAGCGAGACGTCGACCTGGTCCGTCTGCTGCTGGAGCTCGCTGCGACATCTAGCGGCGCCGTCAACAACAACAACAACAGGTGCGCCCTGTTGTCAACACTGATCTTGTCGACTCAACATAGTTTTTAGTCCGAATCACAAAGCTTAGAGTCCGAGTCACGAAAAATAACGACTCGAGTAGACTCAACTGTTCATCAGTTCGTGGGTTCGTTCGTGTACAACCGAAATGCCTAAAAATTAAGCTGTGCCATTCTGCAGTAGGCCTATTTACTTTTTTGAGTATGGTATTACTGAGCGATTGTTTAAATATTTAAATGATATTTGAATAATTTGTAAGTTTCAGATAATTTATTTCAATACTTATCAATGACCTATTTTGTCAAAGTGGTTTTGAAACCAAAATTTTGTCCTCGGCTTTGGTCTCGGTCTCTAAACCTCGCCTTAGCCTCGGCTTTGGCATTGAGCATTTGGCCTTGGCCTAACCATGGTCTTAGTGCTTTGGCCTTGCTAACGCCATAAACTTTTTAGCTTACGATGTCATTGTCACTTTTACAGTTCTACCTTTGACCTCGGTCTTGGTTTCGGCCTTTAACAATAATGGTCTCGGCCTCAAGAGTCATGGTCTCGTTTAACATCACTGGTATCTCAAATATGTGACAACACTGCATAGGCGTGTGTCGCTGGAGTCGGCAATGCTGGCTGCACGCACGGGGACCGGTAATGCCGCACTACACCTGGCGGTGTGCGTCCCTCACATGGCACCCTCGGAGCAGAAGCGACTGATTCTACTCCTGCTCAGCCGAGGTGCTGACCCCTCGGCCAGGAACACCGACAACCAGATACCCCGCGAGATGACCAACAACGCCCAGGTGTGCTGCAGAACGTCAAGAAATTTCGTAGAATTCAAATTAAGTTGATCATGTTGAAAATTAACGCAGTGGCAGTTTATTTTCCTTTTTCACAGCTGTCTCACTTTGCTTGAACGTTGCCAAAAGTATCAGCAGTGGACATAGGAAGCCATATGAGAAATGTTTGCGAAAAAACTCCTCAGATTGAGCTTCAGTTGGGTCAATGCTTGCTATATGTGACCTAGATATAATTATTCAGTAGGCTTAATATTTCTATTTTAAGTTCACAGTTTACTTTGATTAAGTTGATTAAGTACATTGTAGTCTTATTTGTACCTGTGTCTAGCTTCTGTTGTTGAATGTCAGTGCTGAACTAATAAATAAATAAAGTATCAGTGGCGTAAAATAGCAGAATGCTTTGTTGTGTTTTGTGTGCTTATTGCAGATAGTTAAACTGCTGAAAGGTCAAGATCGCTGTAGATAAGCCTTATAATAATAGCTGATCTTCGTCGCCGCAGCTCGAACTGTATTGAACAAACCCAACACATACCCAGACTATATCGTACAATTTAATAATTTAATAGTTTAATAGTACAGTTTAATCGTCATTCATCGTTTCGCCTGGTGTCTTGTAGACACGCGTCATGACTGTTCAATGCGTTAGGTTATTTAGTGCCACTTTACGTTTCGCTTATACTAGCCAAGCGCTTTCTGATTTTTTTATTAACTGCTGCTGTTAGTAGCCTACTACAGGGTGGGTCAAAAAAATTTCCCAACTTTTTTGTTATAACTTTGTCAAATCTTCACCAAATTTGATAATTTTTGGCACACAGATGAGCACAACGACAAAATTATGTGAGGTACACTTATTTTTTACCTCACCTAATTTATGTCAACACACTACCGTTTAAAACGCAGATGCTCCAAATTGTTGCACAGTGCCGAGTTGTTGTGCCCGTAAAAGTTCTAACGACTTAATTAAGTACATAATAAACTAAAATGTGATTTATTCAGCAGAATTATAAATTTGTGTAGCAACTTGCTTCCAAATTATCTTAATTTATGCCCAAAGTGTACAAAATGGCCTAGACGTGACAAAGCGGCTGATAGCGGCACTAACGATCAACTGATCAAACTGCACAGCACTCATTCATGGATTAAGTTTGTTTGTAGTTCATCAGTTAGCTGTTTTGTTATCCGCTGTTTTTAGCATAAAATATTTAATATCACAAAATTATTAAATCACATGGCGCCCTCTGTCAAATTGATTATCAGAAGATGAGCAGTCTGATATTTATAATCACCACATAATGTAACAACTTGAAGCATCTGCATTTTACACGGTAGTGCGTTGATATAATTTGGGTGAGGTGAAAAATCAGTGTACCTCACCTAATTCTATTGTCTGGCCGTTCGTGTGCCAAAAATCATCAAATTTGGTAGAGATTTAACGACGTTATAACAAAAACTATTTGGGAAAATTTTTTGGCCCACCCACCCTGTACTTATGGTTTTGATTAACTAGCGTACTATTTCAATTTTTTCCTTTTATCGAGTTTCCTGAGAGAGGTCCATTGAAACGGCTGCAGCTGGCTACAGGCTATAGTCCTTTTCGTTGACAAATTGCGTCGGTGCTGAATAAGAATTGTTTTTATTAACTGTCTGCATGAATCTTTAGCTTTACGTTAGCAATTTTCTTTACCTTGAATTTACGATGTTTATGGTGACTGAATCCAATTTTAGTACACACTCCGGAAAATCCAATTTGTAATCCGTTTGCCTTTAAAGCTACTGCACTATGGCAATGTACAATGACATAAAAATAACAAGTAAGTAAGTAAGTAAGTAAAGTGTAATTTTATATAGCGCATACTCAAAAAGATCTCTAATGCGCTTGATTTCAGTTGTTGTTGTCATTGTAAGCAGAAATAAACTGTGGGGTAGTTAGAATTAAACTTATAAGCTAGCCTCTTATCTGTTGTTGCTTGCCATAAATGTACAAAACATTAGTTTACACACTTGTTAACGGCAACATTTAAAAACTTGCACATCAAAAACAGCAAAAATTACAAAAGGTGATATTGCCCGCATCACACTGACTATGTGTCAATGTGCTGCTGAATAATATCACCTTTTGTGATTTTTGCTGTTTTTGATATGCGAGTTCTTCAACGTTGCCGTTAACAAGGCAATAAACTGATGTTTTTTGCATTTATATTTGCTGTTTTATTACTAAAATACTGTTTTCCTATTGGTGATCAGTTACAAAGATGTTGCGCTTCAGATATTTTTATAGTAGCAAAGCCGCTTATAACTGTTACTTACTATCTAATGGCGTGACTGAACAAAGCAGACGACACGCGTCAGGCATGACCTCACCGCTGGCCTGCATTGCTGACAATATTAAACAAAATTCTTTTTATGTCCACAAAATGGCCATACAAATAAATGAACTAATATTGCACGCATCACCCGCTTAATATAGGCCCGAAAAACACTCCTATAATGCTAATTTAACTAATCGTATTATTGCAGTTATTGGACCGTTGAGTAAAATGGCCGACCACAAACGTCTATAAAGTCAAGTCAAACTAAAGTCTGAGCCCATTTCGTAGACTTTAGTTAACCGAGTTCTAGCCAATTTTTAGCAAAAATTCTACAAATTTTGTTGCCATGGCAACGAGAGTCAACCATAGTAGACTTACTAAAATTATTTATTTGCTCCACCCTCAAAACCCTTTGTTAGATGCAATAATCTCGGAGCTATCTCGTACAAATGTCGAGTTATAGCCCATTTTGTCTCAAATTTCGTTGCCATGGCAACGGGGGTCGGTCGGGGGAAATGCGATTGGCAGCATTCAGTGGCCTATTCCCGAAAAACGCCTATAAGAGCAAAAATCTCACAGATATCTCTTACACAGACCGAGTTATAGCCAATTTTGTCCCAAATTTCGTTGCCATGGCAACGAAGGTCGGTCGCGGGAAAAATGTGATGGGCAGCATTTAATGGCTCATCCCTGAAACCCCCTATAGACACAAAAATCTCGCAGATATCTCTTATACAAGCCGAGTTATAGCCCATTTTGTCCCAAATTTTGTTGCCATGGCAACCAGGGAGGGTCTGGGGTAAAATTCCATAACACCATTAGATGGGGGCGCTGAATTTGCAGGACTGGATTTTGAAGGACTGGATTTTGACGGATTAAATCGCAGGGGTGGATTTTGACGGACCTGGATTTTGACGGACTAAATCGCAACGATGTATTTTGACATTAGATTGGCCATCCCCGAAAACCATACGTAGAACGAAAAATTACGACTCTGTCTTATACACAACCAATGTTATGACCGTTTTAAGAATTGTTTAATTTTCTTCATAGGCACCATTGTATTTTTTTCGAATTTTTTAATAAATACGTTAAATATTAAATTTTAATTATCTAACCCCCAAAAGGCACACCCTTGCCTGATACTGCATCGTTTGAGCCATTGCGCGCAAAAATCCGCTGAGGGGTCTGACCTGTAGGTGCGTGGAAGAAAAAAAGATATATGGCTATAAAAATTTTTGCGTATATTTCACCTATTTGTCAAGAAGCCTTCCTTGGGCAGATTTACATGAAATTTTGCGTGAGAAATCATCTACCCGACGTAATCAACCGTGCCAAATTTTATCTCAATCGGGTCAGAGTTTTTTTGATTCTGTGGGGGTCGAATTTTTGGCTTCCCCTTATGAAAGAGAAGTCGCCGTTAACACATGGCTTGAACTACCGTTCAACCTGTGATATTCCAGTGTGCTATATATTGTACTGTATGTGTTGTGTTTTTATTAGTCAGCATTTCTATCGATATCATCTACTTCTGTTGTAAAAACTGGATAGCCGTTGGATTGAGCTGTTACCGTATATTTTGCTGCCAGCGTACATAATCTTCATAACAATTTTTGAAGCAACTGAGAATTCACGCATTCACGCCTCCATAAACTCACCCAATTTATTTTCATGAAAAGTTATCACATAATTTCGTTAATATTGCGATCTTGGCATAACCGTTTTTGACGTCTGTCAGCATTTCATATGCAGAACTGTTCCCTAATTTATAGTCTGTTATCGGCAAAGTTTTTTTAAATCCTGCCAAATTCAGTAGCGTTTTTTGACACTCACATAGCAGTAACCAGATTTTATATTAATTAACTAATTGGGTGATTATTATTTCGTGGCATTTACGGTAACAGTATTTAAAATACATATTGCGTGTTTTTATAATAAACTTTTTATACTTAATTTTTCGTAGATAAGCTAGTTAAACTTTTCATAGATAAGCTGTTATGTCTGAATTAAAGGCTTGCCATGTTTTGTCTCATAATAAAGAATAAATATCGTACATCTTTTGCTTTTTGTTTGTTGCAGTTAAACCTAGCTATACCACATTTGTTGTCACATTATTTTGACACAAACGCGGCAGTAAGTTTATTCAAACAATTGATTAGTTTGTTTGTGAAACGAAAGAATATCACAACGAAAGACGGTGTTAAAACAAAGCGGTGCAACCAGAAACAAATTGGGTGGAAGAAACAGTTTATAAAACGCGTAAAACAACATGTTGTTTTTCAGAATTGCTGTAGAAATGCAATAACACATTACACTGACTTTAAAAGATCTGAAATATACAAACAAATATCTAGTAATTTAAAAACATTAATAAATTTACAATGTTTATAAAACGTTCATGCACAAATTACAATAATTACATATTTTTAAACATGTTAAGCAAAATAAATGATGGGCGTATCATTGTGTGTGTATTTTGGTGTTTAATCGCCGGTTATCAGCCTCGCAGTATATCTTGTGCATTTTTTAAAAATAGACCTATTGCTTGCAAGCAGTTTAACTAAACTAAATAAGATTGAATTTAAAGAGCGACTAAAATGTGTTTTAAAACCATCCATGCTGAAAACGAGTCCGCCTACTGTGACACATTTTAGCGGGGACGCTGAAAATGCAAGACTGGAATTTGCCAGACTGGAATTTTCGGCACCAACGCGACCAAAAATGCAAGGGTGAAAAATGCGAGACTGGAAAATGTAGCACAAGAAATGCAGGGGTGAAAAATGCGAGAAAAACAAACCAGGGACCTATGTGTGTGGTTAATGTAGTTGCAAAAATGATATATGCGTCTAAGGCTATAACTGCATGCAGAAAACACGTAAAACTGTTCCGTTAAAAGCGCACTAATTCTTGATTTCAATAAATGTCACATATACAGTTATTACAGTAATGCAAATATCCCTATCTCGTATAAAAACTTCGATTAGTTTCAACCGGCAACTAAGGCAAAACATAATCTCGAACGATTCTATGACTGCATGCAAAAAACACGTAAAACTGTTTCGCTAATAACACACACATTCCTGATTTCAATAAATGTCACATAAAATTATACAGTTAGTACAGTTATGCAAATATTTCTACCACGTATAAAAACTGGCTTGGCAAAATATAATCTCGAACGATTCTATCAATTCAATGTACTGTTCAAACAGGACGTGCAACGTGTCACTAGTAAAGGCACCAAACCAGATTGATGCTGCTGCGGCACATGGAGCATCTGCCGTGCTGCTCTATCTGCGTGACGCACGACGCGCAGAAGCGCTGGTGCCCACACAGCACAAGCGCATGTTGGGCGTCACGTGGCTAATCTTCACACATCTCTGCCTGCGGATTCACGACAGCTGACGGTGGCTGATCACTGGCGCTGCGTCCATCGTCGTCAGAGTCGTCACTGTCTGACGACTGTCCGTCATTGGACACATCTTGCATGCCAACGCAATGGCTCACCGCTCGGAGAAATTGTATGCGTGTGTATACGGCCCTGTCGTAGCGTGACACACAAGCCTTTATATATACATCTTTATTCATCGAAGAAACGATAGTTTAACACACACATACATACAATTAACAACAAGAATAGAAAAACAAATAAATAAACACACATACGTAATAATAATAGTACTAACAATAGCCACTATCTGACATTGGTGCCATAGTCTACAAAGCTGCCCCGCAGGTGGCATATTTAACATCAAACGTCTTAACGCGATTAGACCACAGTGTACTTGGTAATTTAAAATCAAAGTAAGATTGACACTGACTAATGACATCCATGTTACTCGTTCTAAA
>Ga0056128_1009405_pt1 | contig 12271 bp, 7 predicted proteins | sample WorMetLIZISLAND2_FD_71113 | JGI IMG/M metagenome (GOLD analysis project Ga0056128, IMG submission 71113) | Marine gutless worms symbiont microbial communities from Max Planck institute for Marine Microbiology, Germany - Olavius geniculatus... ...
GGGGTGTGCCCCCCCAAAAAAATTTTGGACCGGCATTATAAAATTCGGCCTAGTACTGACCATCGTGCAAAATTTCAAGCCGGTCGGCCCACGCATCTCGGAGATTTGGCGGTCGGAAAAAACATCTGGGCTAAAACATAAGTCCTTCCGAAAACTATCGTTTTCGGGCGGACTAACAAAATACTCAAAACAACATAACAGCAGCCTTAGTGAACGTCAATACGCCAAAAAAGTAAACACAAGGTAACTTGTGATATTGAAGTTTACAAACGTTTTTAAATATATTTTTTCCATAAAAACGTGTTTTAACATTTAAATTTTTTCCCAATCTTTACTACAACAATGCTTCAAAGGGAATTTTGATAATAAAATGACCGCAGAGCACCTGTCGTTCTGAGTAATCCATCCAGTCAGTAGATCAAGCCTATCCTCGTGCAGTGCGACCCTACCACACTGAACAGTAATCGTAGCATCTAACGGTTGTCGCGCAGACTCCGCAGCTGACAGGGACGCGGCGCAGTAGAGCAGTAGCGGCGACACACCGTTCGGTGACGACACTTCGCTCACCGCTGCAGCAAACATGCAGCGAATTAAAGTAAAATATATTAAACCCCACTATACACTTACTTGGATGCAATTAAGTAATAAGTACTAGAGTGGATACCGCATTGCTGGAGTAGTGGATAACCGTGTATGCAGTCGGAGCTTATACCACTCTAATCATTTACTTAAACTACGTTTTCCTGCGCCTCTGTTCAGTGGGGAAGATTAGAGTCAAGTCCCTGTATAAGCTTTTTTAGCAGACCGTACTTATATAACGGTCGAGCTTATGGTGCGAGTTGTCATCTGTCCGTTTGTCATCCGTCCGTCATCTGTACGTAGCAGATGTCAGGAATGTCTCGTCTCGGTCTCGTCTCGGACAAAATCTTCAACGTCTCGGTCTTGTCTCGGTCTCGAACCGATGCGTCTTGGGTCTTGTCTCGGTTTCGGAGCAATATGTCTCGGTTTCGGCCCAGTAGGTCTCGTCTCGGGTCACGGGCCATTGCGTCTCGTCGAGACATTTTGTGCCGTGCATACTGTAGCTGCAGTTAGAGCAATACTAACCAGCATGACATTTGTGGCTTAGACATATTTGTTTACAGTGTTTTTACTCTTTCGTTTACTTATTTATCATAAAGCAGAATTATGTCATGTCAGTCTTTTTTCGTCATAAAATGACCTAGTCGCAATAAAAATAAAGTGTACGATATCAGAGTGAATATTATCAGCCAAATGTAGACGACGTATAATGCTATAATCAGCTGTAGTTTACTAATTTCAGTTGCTTGCAAATTCCGATAAACATAACGGCTCATGTCTATAGCACTGCAGTTGCAATTCTTTATGTTGCAAGCTGTTAATTATTCAGTGATAATTGTCAAAATAAAGTGCAAAAACTCGGAATATCACAAATAGAAAGCGCTTACCATGGCGCGAGTTAATTAATCCGTATAATTTTTTTCATTGTCAATGTGTTTCACCATACGTCACGAAAAACGTCTCGGCGAGACGTTGAAGCTCCCGAGACTCTCGAGAGTCTCGGGAGCTTCAAGGTCTCGGCCAGCGTCTCTGAAGCTGCAACGTTTCGTCTCGGTCTCGTCTCGGTCTCGGCTCAGAAGGTCTCGTGCACATCCCTGGCAGATGTATAGTAGCTTAACGGTGCGAGATAGGGCCTAGGTTGCTATATTAATCACCAATAGGAAGTCGCATATTGGCTTTCAAATAACATCAAAATCATTTACCATGAATGACCTTGAAGGATCATAACGCACTATGATATGCCAATCGTGCGGTATTGTGGCTAAACGGTAAATCGTAGGGGGTCCACAACGGTACCATCGGATAGGGTGCTGGCGACTTCCTTAAAGCTGTCAATAGTAAACATGTCTCCATCTGCAGCAGTTTGGCCGCAATTTTAAATGAAAAGTTTCAAGCTGTAAATGGCCGTATCTCAGAAATTCTGAGAGATAGGGCCAAGATTACTATTAATCACTAATAGGAAATGGCATACGCCTTTCAAATTACGTAAAAGTAATTGACCTTGGATGACCTTAAAGGTCACTGACAACCAGTACGGTTGGCTATCCTAGCGACAGCTGGGATTCTTGTTCTAGTTTTTAACTTGTTTCTGTTAACTTGCTGTACCTGCGAATATTGTTTATGCAACAAAAATGATGATGATGAGAAGAGAACCTTTGAATCTTTGGAAGGTGGCGGACGTACGCAGAACTGCGTTAGGACTGTTGGCGGCGTGAGTAGCGGCTTGCTTGTATTTGCCAGACGTCATCAGCTCATTGAACGTAGCGATGTACTGTAGCAAAGATTCAGCTTCTGAATCCACGGGTTCCACCTGCTCAGCGTAGACCGGCTGACGATCTATAGCAGTAACATCATCATCATCATCAGCAGCAGCAGCAATGTGGGTCACAGTGGGTGAGATTGCCGCAATGTTGCTTATCACAAATTACAACGTGCACTTTGAAAATGTTGGACATGCCGATCAACAGTGATGCACAAGAAAAATGTCGTCTTGTTTAAAATTTAAATGTCGTCTTAATGATGATCCATCACAGAGTTACGGAGCGTTGCCTGCCAATGGGATCACACAGTGTTACTTGCCGCCCGACACAAGTAAACGCTCCTCGTTTTAACCCGAACCAAGCAGGCCGATACTCGATTTCTCTACTACGGAAGAATGAAAGACTGAGCTGATCTTGGTGTTGGTTATATCGCGGGATGTCCAAAGAAATTACTAAAATATAAGTAATGTAAGTAATATTTTAGTCTTATACAGACAAGGGCCCTTTTTCTGACACGGTCCTGAACGCAATGTTACTATTATTTTGGTGACAGATGCGGACTGTCGTTCAGAAAAAAAGACAGCAGCGGTTGCCGCAACGTCTGCAAACAGTCTAATTAAAGGTTGCATTTTGCTAAATCTATGTAATTTAAAAGTCAAAAATGCGTAGTTAATTGTTAGCAGAAAAAGAGACATGACGTTGTTTCCAGTAGACTAAACTTTCGGTCAAAATAATCTATTAGGCCCTGCTTAGTCAATTAAAAACTAATGAGTTTTGTCCAGTTATACCACAAAGTATAGAGCTAATACTAATAGGCCTACTTACAGATACAAAGGGTCGAAAAGATATATGAGGGTTTGGTGTCAACCGGACAAAAAGCGTTGGGGCAGCGGGAATTATGCCAATAAACGCTGGCGGCAGGAGCAGCACGTTCCATAAAAGCCAACATCGCACCGCGCAATACACCTGCAGGCTTGCAGTGGCTTCAGCGACAGTAACCATAGCAACGATCGACCGGTGTCACAATTGTTTGCAAACGCTGCGTGACAAAGCTAGCCAGCCACGCATGGGTTGAATAGGCATCAACTGCGGGAGAGAGATAGAAAGAAAATATAGGGGGAAAACAAGGGAGGGCAGAGAATAATATTGACTGTTTCCACGCCATACTGGTAGTGCATTATGACAGCTCAAATACCACACCGGAATGATAATAACAATAATTCTAAACACGCACAACCGCAGCATTGAGTGCGACTGCGGTTTCTTCGAACCGATTTGACCCATAGAACACACGCCTGCTTACAGTTGGACGTCACCATTTTAAAACAAGAATGTCAAATCTTGCTGAAAGCTAAATACTGTACGCGGTAGCCGCAGTATCATGCACACTAAACCACAAAAAACTATTTGACCTTGACTTTTGACCTATAATCTTGAAATTTAATAGGGTTCTAGCGGTTGTCAAAATACATGTTCACGCAAAATTTTATCAAGCTAAGTGCAGCACTTTATGAGTTATCATGTTCACAGACCAAAAACTCGGCCAAAAAATTAGTGTCGTCGCTACCGCGGACAGTAATTACTCGCAGTAGCTATGCCGAAAACCTCAAAAACCAAAAAAAACCTCTAGAAAATAAAAACCGAAAACCTAAAAATGTTCTTTAAAAACCCAGGCTTTTCCAGCCCTGCTTCAAAGTCGTAATACCTTTGTAGTCGTTATCATCGGCGGTCCTGACGTCACGATTACGTAGCGCCAGCCGCTGGACTCTGCTGGCTTCTAACGACTGCTGACGCTGAGCCGCACGAAACGCCTGACTTAACTTTAATTCACGGTGTTGGATCAACTCCACCTGCACGGATTATCTGAATTAGCTCGGATTACCTGGATCAACTGAAACTACCTGGATCAATCAACTACGATTACCTGGAATTCCGTCTCACGCGGTACACGTATAGTAACTGCACGTCACCTGTAGTTATTTGGATCACCTGTAATTAAGTGGATCACGTAGATTAATTACCTGGATCAGCTCCACCTGCAGAAATTGTCTAGATTACTTAGATTAGTTGAAGCTACCTGGATCACATGTGATTAGGTGGATCACCTGGAGGATTAAAGGCGTGGATCAACTCCACCTGTCGCTGCAGCTCGGCTAGCTGAAGCTGTTTACCGTCCTCGTGTTTTCTCGAAGCGACCAGCTCTTCAAAGCGCTTCTCGAGATCTCGCATTTTCCGCGTCAAGCTGTTCATCTCTAGTGTCTGCACTGGCGTCAGACCTAACAGACATCAACGCCAGATCGGTCAGCAGTGCACATTTGTCGAAATGAGTAGATTACTAGTAGGCCTGTTTTATATCGTTGGCTTCACATGTTTGCTCCTGCTCTGTCTTGCCGGCTTTTGTGTTCCACATTCACAGTCACAGCAATATTGCGTCATGTTTTTAAATGTGCATACAATTTGTAAGATGGCAATTGACCCTTGGTTGTTTATTAAATGAGCGAATGAATGAGCGATAGAGCGCTAGACAATGCGGTGGCAGACCTGGATAGCGTGCTCCGTGGTCTGGTTGACCGGTAGACTGAGCAATGCGCGGTAGATGGCAAGGTCTGGATGCGTTGTTTGACTGATGGGTGTGGTGCACCGGGATGTTGTTGACGCCGTTGTCATAGCGACGACCCACGGATGAGCAGCGTCTTCGCTGCTGACCGTGCGCTGCCGCTGGAACCGACTTCATCATTCTGCACCCGGCTCATTCAATCAGCTGACCACAACAAATAACATCTAAACAACAAACTGTTTATCATTACATCATTGTTCACAGACATTTAAACTATCAGTGTATAGGCCTACTCGTTCTTTTCCCATCTATGTTTTACTTTATCACAGCCGTCTGAGATAGCGACTCCTTTATCATTCATTTTAGCGTGTTCATGACATTTTACTGTTAAACGAAAAAAGTTAACACGTTCATCGGTGGGCTTAAAACTATAAAAAAAACATGAAAACGAGATAAAGAAAACGTAGTAAGTAGTAGGGAAATGTTCAACAGACGTTAGATGAATAAGTTACATTCGTTATTTCGTTTTGTCGCTAAAAACAAAATCAATTTATATAACTAAACTATGGGAATCTGACGCACAGAAGCACATATCATGCACAGCGAGAACGCAAAAATGAATGTGGTGATAGGCTGGTGATGTTAATGCCAAATAGACTAAAATTAAACGCTTAAATGACAATAATTATTAGGCTAAGCCTGTCTGTTGCCGATGATAGAAGTGCGATAGTAGCTTACCTGGCGAATACAAGAATAGGCCTACATAGCAGATGATGAGTTGTTCCATCGAAAATCAAATCATAATTATCACCTGAAGCATACTGCAGAACCACTCGACAAGCTGACAACCGATCCACTGCAGGCGATTTCTTTCATTACACACGGGGCGTCACACCATTAAGCAGCAGCAGCAGCAACAGCGCTGCAACAGTGGTGATGCGCCAAACTTTAAAATATTTTAATGGAAACGTTGTACAGGGTGTGCCAAAAAATGACCCAACTTGTTTTTGTCAGAACTTCGTCAAATCTCCACCGAATATGATAATTTTTGGCACACATATCCAAGACGATAGAAATATGTAAGGTATACTTGTTGTCCACCTTACATAATTTATGTCAACGAACTACCGTGTAAAACACAGATGCCCAAATTGTTGCATAATGCTGAGTTGTTGTCTGTGTAAAAGTTCTAAAGTTCTAATTTTAAATTTTTGTAACAACTTGCTTTTAAATTATCAACATTTACGTCCAGAGTGTACACAATGACTTAGACGTGATGCAGGGGCGTCATTTAGAGGGGGGGTGCTAGAAAGATCTACGGACCCCCAAGGATTTACGATTTTAGTTTTTTCCTTGTAAATCGTACCTTTGAAACAGTGTTACTGCTGCAAAAACAATACGTTACGTAGACTTAGATCCCCAAGGATCACCGAGACCCCAACGATTTACTGAAATGACGCCCCCTCACGTGATGCCACGTCTGACAGTGGCATTAACGATCAACTGATCAAAATGCACAGCACGCATTTACAGAAAAAATGTGTTTTAAGCTCATCAATCAGTTAGTTTGGTATTTGCTGTTTTCAGCGTAAAATGTTTAATACCACAAAATTATTAAATATTAAATCCCATGGCGCCCTTCGGGGAATTGATAATGCACAAGTGAGCAATCAGATACCGATAATCACCGCGTAATGTAACAATTTGGAGCATCTGCGTTTTACACGGTAGTGTGTTGATATAAATTAAGTGAGGTGGGCAGTGAGTATACCTTACATATTTCTATCGTTTTGGCTATCTGTGTGCCTAAAATTACCAAATTTGGTTGAGATTTGAAGAAGTTCCTACAAAAACAAGTTGGGTCATTTTTTGGCACACCGTGTAATTCAGAAAACTGTCTGAAAGCATCGCGCCTGAGTTAGCCTACTATTTCCCATTCTTTCGATGCATGGTGCTTTTACAGTTTGACAAATTCAACATTACGTATGATAGCTTTAAATACTATCAATCGTGTGTAGAATATAGGCCTAAAATTTTTAATGCAACTGTGACACCCAATTTTGAACTACTTGCTTAAATTTGACATTAACTCCATCTTAGCGGATGAGGCATGCAGATCCACAATACGTTTTAATGACGTCTTTAGTTTAAGGCCACGGCACTTATAGACTTAGGGTGTCTGCGTTTGGTGACTTCTGCATGCGATGTACTAATCGAATTGCTCTATATAGCTGCGAAAAGAAAGCTACAGTAATACGATGGCTTAATATTTTAGAACTTAAATAAAAAGTTTGTTCTATACTTCCAATCCTTTTTCTCGTTGTCAGAATCTATGAGAAATTAAAAAAAATGAAAAAAGCAAGCAAGATAAGGCATAGTTAAAAGCAGCACGTTTACACACACTAAACAAACAAAGGTAGTTCGCAATTTCTTTTTAGACATAATCGTTCTTGCAGCGCAAGCGATTTCGCCTATTTCTACACATTTTATCGAAGCGTTCTCTAGTCCCAGAACCACCGCAGACGTTATGCTTTTAAGTCGAAACCAAACGCTAAGCAAGCCGCGCAGCGAGTCAATTGCCGATTGCGACAGCGTTACTTCAATTGCTTAGCAGCGGCGACTGCGACAACAATCGCTGATTTCAGTCATGCACATACGTCGCTGTCAGCTACGGAGATGCACTGGACAGACTCCGTGTTCACATGAACATTATCTTGTTTTTTAGGTATTTTAGTCGAAATCGCTTGTTGCAGCTGCCTATAGCGATACATTTCTCAGTAGCGTGGTCTGTCTGTGTGTGGTCTGTCACATTCGTGCACCCTGCTTAAACCGTTCCATGGCAAGTACACTTGTGTGGTCCAATGACACAGTGTTAGATTGGGGTTGAATTTAGGAGTCAAACCCAAACGCAAGACCTGCAATTGCAGATTACGGCCAAACTGTCAGCCCTATGCTGCCACCTGGCGAATACAAGCGAGCGATTCCGCCTTTTGACAAATTACGTTGATCTTTGTCCTTTTCAATATGTTTCTTCGGCAATTTCAGTGAAGTTATTCGTTATAACTTTCCAGTACTTCTGCAATCGAGGGTCTGTTGATACGATCCTGAGCTTCCGATTTTGTTGCGAATTATTAAAACTCATATATGGCAAACTCACCAAATACTCTTAATTTGAAAAAGTCAACAACTGTACAGCACACGCCTAATGACTGCTGCTGTCAGGGCTTAAGTGACAGCTAAACAATACACAGGTAATGCCAATGGTTGAAGTAGTGTATCGCTGTCGGCCGTTGCTATGCAGCCTGTCTCTGAAGCTTCCTTAGCAACCGGTAAACAAGCAACCCTATACGATGTCAAGCCAGCGAGGCGTTTAACAAGTGCCTGTGCTCTGTAATCCAGTGGCTGGAAATACAGCGCTGTAAATAACAATAGGCTACAATCGTCGTGTATTTTTTTCAATGCTGATAATTATCCACTACCTGCAATAAATCTGCCATTCTCTTGAAATTCAACCTGCAGCTTTGACTATAATATGCGCCATAATTATAAATTATCGTTCAGCAGATTAAACAATGGACTGTTAGCGACATTAAATTGAACAAGATATGAATTTAAATAAACTGCAATATTCGATTTTTAAAATCTGACAATTAACTCCAATCTTAACAATTGCACAGCGTGTGAAATGGGGAATCCAGCTGTTTACTTAACCCATTAGTGGCCGAATTATTTCATCATGATTTACTCTAAGAGTAGGTGTTCTTTTAAATGAACGCTGGCCATTAACGGGTTAATGCCTCACTACACAATTAACTCATACTGCTAAATGGACATAAGAGAGCGGAGATACGTCACGTTATGTACAACATTATTGACAGCGCATACGTTACAGACGTGTGACATGACATCATGACACAAATCATCAGTACAGTAATGTTATACACACACCAGAGACTACTGACCTATATTGTCTGGTACACAGAAGGGCACCTGGTAGTAAGTAAATAAGTAAGTAATTCACATGACCACCAGAAATTAAAGACTTCAATACCATACGTCCGAGAATACGTCACTTGAGATGACACTGGTTCAGTAAACTCAACTCTGCAGTCTGGTCAACTCAGCCTTCCATTCTTCCGGGGTGGGTAAATCAAGTACCAGCCTGCCTAGCTGGGGCTAAGGAGGAAGAGCACGTTTATCTGCCTTTTGTGGCAAGTAACAATGTGTGATCCCGTACGGCAGGTGACGCTCCACAGCTCTAAGACGGGTTTCCATCGAAGAACTATACACATCCTTAATCTTCAAGCTTCAAAATTTGGCCAACAGTGGATAAAACACAATTTTCAAGCTTGATTTACATCATACTCTATACAAGTGAAAGCTTCAATGCAACGGGCAGACATTAAATAAAGCATTGTGTGACAAATAGAGACACAATGTCGACTTTTTTAGTTTGCAAGGAAACAGTTTTATACCTGAGAAAAATGTAAGCAAAATATAACAATTGGTCACATCATGACTGGAGATTTAGCTTCCGAATATACAGTACACCAACATGTTCATGCATATACTAAAATTAGCAGCAACACCCTAGTGGCATAACATTACACACAATTACTAAAAATTATGTGCACACATTAAGCAGGGTCGAACATAATGTGTGTTTGGTAGAACTAAACCTCGAGGGAGCACCTGGTTCAACAACAGCCTACAAAAGCCATTACATAGCTCCTCTCTACTCAGTCTCGGAGCTCATATGGAACCATGTTAAAAATTATCCCGTGAACTGACCAAGAGGTCACTGACCCCATGAACCAACCCAATTTGGTGACTGAACGTTGTGAAACACAAGTACCTTGAAGATTTGATTAGACTAGAATCTTGATGCAACACTGAGTCCAACACAGTGGCAGTTAAATAAAGTTGTGACAGGAAATGATAACGAAAAACAACTCCACTTTATACACAGGTAAAGATTAAGCCACGCTTAAATGTAAAAAGCTTCATAAATGTTGCAATTTCTTGCATAACCACGCACATGCTGAAGAGAGAATATGGTTACATGAAAAAGAAAACATGACTACATCATTTATCTTTTAAATATAACAATGGGTTTACGCTAGTTTTGCTTCTTAGTAGTTAATAGTGGGAAATACTGATTTACTGATAAAATGGAATGTCTGTCACCAGTTCCACAGAAATCCCCAAACAAAAGCTGAAAAACACCAATTTCACATAACAAAAAGTACAAGGTACTAATAAATTGACAGAATATAATGGACAAAGTAAAATAATTAGTGTTGTCAAATTAACGCATTAATAAATTAATGTGCATTAAAAAAATTAATGCCCACGCGCAAATTTATTTAATTTCCATAATTCTGTGAAGCAAAAGTTACAATATTTCGTTAAACTGCGGTTATTTGACAATCGAATGAATTCAAGAAACCAAACTGTAATTGCCGTTCCATCGTTAGTGTAAAGAAATATTATTTAGATGACAGGCTAATAGATTTCTATGCTAGTGATGACGTCAGCTATTGTTAAAAATGTGTTTTTATTTGCTTTCTAACTTTCTATATTCTACAGGCGTAACTCCGCAAAAGTCGTGAGTCCCGGGTAACTTACCCCCTACTCTCTCTCCCGATGGGCCTGGATGTGTTAATAACGCGTTAATTAATGCGTTTAAAAAATTAATGCTGTGACAACTGTAAAAATTATACAAAAGTGTAATAATTAGGAATATAACTTCACCAGACTACTGACATTAGATCACACTGTCAAAATCTTAACTCTCCATAAAATATTTTCAACTTTTGCCCCTGAATAAAATGCAAATTGCTGGCATCCATGTTCGATTTTTGCTGCCACCACTCACTATGTAGCACAACAAAAAAATGGAACTTCACAACAAAGATAGATTAAACCAAACTTTCATGCCAATAAATTACGACTCAGTTGGCCTTTTAACAAACAGATATACACACAGACCACAAAGTGCTTTTTGTACGACTTTATAATAAATATCATATATAACCACGATCCACATTCATATACAGGTTCCTACAGGCCTTCTGTAGCAAGATTCCCCGACTTTTCAAGTCATGGAATGACAATTTCCCTGACCAAAACTATAACCCCCTCACTCAAATGTCAGAAATAGCACACTATATCATAAGGTAATAAAACGGTGTTAACAGAGCAATATGGAAATGAGAGAGCCCTTGGTTGGGGGGCGAAAGGGAGAGGCCCCATGAAGCTGAAACACTTCTAGCTTTTGGACATTCAATGGAAGCCACATATTTAACTGCTTTTTTAATATTTGGAGATGCAAAAAATCACAGATATCTGCAGTCCACATGATCCAATGTCATTTTCTCTGATTTTTCAAAAATATTTTTTCCTGACCACAAAAATTCACTGACTTCTTCCAGTTTCCTCTGACCTGTAGGAACCCTGCATAAAACAACATCCACCGGTACAGATGGAAAAATTAAACCTGCAGTAATGCAACATGAAATTTTTAACACAAAATTTCTGTACTGCAGAATTACAGCCAGAGTCTACAGCATAAGGTAATACAAAGCAACACTGTTTCATCGTGACCTTAGCATTCAGGCAGAAACTTTTCCACCGAAATACTGATGCAACAATAGAATGACTGCTTTGTGCCACAATGGGGCGCATACACTAATTCAGGGGATTCCAAGATCAGGACCAATATCGGGGAACATTTATTTCAAATTCCATGTATCATAAGTTGAAATTAGCTCAGTGTAATGTTTTAAATGTTATCACTACTAAAAACAGCATCGTCTAAATTCTACTTTGACTAAAACTCAAGCTTTAATCACCGATTGTAATCAAAAACTAAAGCTGCACATATACCAGATTTTTCTGGTGCCAGAAACCAGCGCCATATAGAACATGTTCAATTTCGGGCTGAAAACTGGCTGGAAAGCTGAACTGTGGTTGCTCAGTCTGAGCAGATGACTACACTGCTTGTTTGTTTGTAAACAAAAATGGAGCAGCATTTAGTTTACGTTGCTTTTTCTTTTGAATTTTTTCAACAACCTGAATGCTGAATTCAAAATTCTCAAAAATCGGAATACATTTGTTTCTTTTACTGCCGGTATCATTTGCTGGCTAAATGTGTCATGGTCTCTGGCACCAGACAACTGGCGCCTGTTTCTGGCGCAAGAAAATGAAGAATGTGTCACGAACTTAACTCCGACAGCCAGGTGTGGGTAGTGACCCTCACTAAAATGAAATCTAGCAAAACAATGAACTAATCGCTAACTCATTGACAACACAAAATTATACAGTACATGATGACAGTGGTGTCAATCCTTGAAGAGGGTGGGTTAAGGGGGAG
>Ga0056128_1009406_pt1 | contig 12271 bp, 8 predicted proteins | sample WorMetLIZISLAND2_FD_71113 | JGI IMG/M metagenome (GOLD analysis project Ga0056128, IMG submission 71113) | Marine gutless worms symbiont microbial communities from Max Planck institute for Marine Microbiology, Germany - Olavius geniculatus... ...
ACTACCAGTCACTTCTTGACTTCACAAACATTCCTAAACTTTATCTGGTAGACACACTGCTGCATGACAGTCAAACCTTGTAATGGACCTGCTGTTGGGGCCCACAGATTAAGATAGATGAAATTATTGACGTTTTTTTCATTCACTTTAACACGTATTATGCTTGGTCTGCTTCCTCCAGGTAGTGCAAAACAGACATTGGGTGAGGTGGAAACTGAAACACTTGGTAAATAGCCAGTTATGTCAGAAATGTTTCTGCCAAATATTATTAAAATTTGCTAATTTTTATTCAAGTTGTGATCGATAATGTCGGGGATATTTTTTTTAAGGTTTTCTGTTTATTTCACCACATATTTCGTTTGGTCTGCTTTTCCTAGGTAGTGCTGAAGCATACATTGGGTGAGGTGGGAAACTGAGTGGTCGTTTGATGGCAAGTTGTGTCAGGAATATTTGTGCCAAAGATTATCAAAATCTGATAATTGGTTTTCAAGTTACTGTCAAAAACGTCGGGGATGTTATTTTTTGGGACGCAGTGTATATCTGTTAATAGTGATCCATTGCAGAGTGTGGAGAGCTATGGAGCGTCACCTGCCATATGGGATGACACAGTGTTGCCTGCCACCCAATACAGGTGAATACAGCTTTGCCTTAATCCCTGCCAAGCAGGCTGGTACTCGATTTACCTACCCTGGAGGGATGGAAGGCTGAGTTGACCTTAGTGTTGGTTATATACCAAGATAGTTTGCCTATCTGCATATAGTCATACATCTAGGTATTAACTTGACTGGGTTGGAACCCATGACCTGTTGATCACAGGTCTGATTTTTCAACTCCTACGCCACCACGCCATCTGCTGATTTTGATCGTTATGGCCCACAGCTTTCCGCGGCAAATTTTGCCAAATTCCCCGGTCCATTTTGCAAAATTCCGTGGCTTGCTGCTGCAAAATTGTTTAAATTCCGCGGCTCACTGCAGCCTTATGTTTGTGAGTATAAACCGAGCTCTGTACCTGTCAAAAAACTTTGGTTATTGAAGGCTGGCGTTGTGCTCAGTTATGCTAGCAGCATTCAAAGAAAATTATCAGTTTTTTTAAAGTGCAGTCTGTCAAGTCAAATTCTGTTTATTTGTCATTGTGTGCCGTATTGCGATGGCTATTAGTAGGGCTCACAGTTTTAAGCAGTTCAGTTTGAACTTTGATTTTTTCAATTAGTATGTTTAGACTAATTAGGCCTATAATTAATTTATTTAGTTACATTTTGAAGCCGACAATTGTACTGATTATCGAGCCTTTCTCAGTTTTTGCAAAATTCCGTGAAATTCCATGGAAATATCGGCTCAGAATTCCATGACCCGCGGAAAACTGTGAGACCTACTAATCATCTTGATGATTCATCATTGCAAGTTAATTTACATAACAGTCATGTGCTGCTTGAAACTTACCAACTAGGCTGCTGGTGGCTGTGAGAATTTTTCCAGCAATTTTTGCCAGTAACTTTCCATAAATGGGGGATTTGATCTCCAAATTTTTGTATTTTTGGAATACAGTATTTCATCCAAAAGAAAATTTCGTGCCAGGCTAAGTAAGGAGAATTTAAGCCGTTTTACGCCAGCTAGCCAGCCGTAAAGAGCTATAAGCCAGCTGTAAAAGTTTTAAGCCATGGCTTTGGGGTCTACTTGATGTTGTTAGTACAGCAACGGGAAGCTCAGTTGGTCTGTAGAAGCTGCATGTAGTTTATAGTGTGTTGTGCTTAGTTTTTTTTGTTCTTTAGTCCTCTTTGGTCCTTTGTTGCTTCAATACTGTCGCAGTTCTCCCATTACTTTGGTTTCATGACCTGCCGCCCAACTTGCAGTTGTATAACCTAAACGAGCATTAAAATAATTTGGTAAAATGCAGAGTCGTTTTTTGTTTCCTGTTGCCAGGTGTCAGCAGCAGCTTGCAATTAGATGCATTTGCTGTCGGTTTGACCCCAAAATCTTTTCTCTCCCTCGCGAATCAGAGATCCCATTGGACACAATGTGCCATTGGACCCTGAACGTGTACCTGTCGAATGGCATCTATGCCGTGGGCCATAAAAATGTGCCACTTTACTTTTGTCCATATCTTCGCCAGTTATTGACCGATTTTCAAAATTCTTTCACTGGCACACTGTACAGGCAATTTGCATTAGTGTAATTATTATATATCCCACCACACGGCAAATGCGTTTTTACACTATCTTGCAAAATATAAATGGAAGCAAAAACTAACCATAATAACAAAAATTTAGGTAAATAAAAAAAACGCTTTAAAGTGACCAACGTTGCGATGAATGATTCGTATGACACTAGACTGTGTTATACCCAAACAGTCTAGTGTCATACAGACCATTCACTGCAATGTTGATTTGAAGTGTTTTTATTAAAATTCTACCAACATGTTTGTTTGTTATTATCATTATGTACATATATTTCATTGATATTTCACAAGGTATTGTAGAGACGCATTTACGGTGTTGTGGGATCTATAATAATCATATTATCGCAAATTGTCTGCAGAGTGTGCCAGTGAAAGAATTTTGAAAATCGATCATTAATTGTCGGAGCTATATGGACAAAAGTAAAGTGGCACGTTTTTTGGCCCACTCTGTAAATCCGTCGAACAGTGTAAGGTCCGGTCACATCGGCTGAACGCATGAAGAACAAGGAGTGCACTAATAATGATTTGTGCACCGTTGTTCGTCGTCATTTGTTACTCGTTCGTCAAGCGCGCTGCACCAATGTTTTTGATTCGTGACCATTCGCTTCCGTGCGTCGGGCTCCGTGCGCACTTTTAAACATGTTCAAAATTGTGCGCAGAACTCAACGCATAAATGTACACGCCAGAAGGACGCCGGACATGCGCGGGGAGCGATGGACCAACGCCCGATACACGCAGAGCACTCGCTCAATATTCGTTGTATGTTCGTCGGCTGAGATGTAGCGAACACCCATGGAGACGTGTGGTGCAATTGATGACAGGCACGTCAACTTTAAGTGTCTTCAAACAGAGGTTCCATATTTAGGTACAACTGCAAAAGGTTCTACTCCGTTGTCTTCATGGCACTCGTAGATGCTGACTGCAAGTTTATCTGGGCAGACATTGGTGGTATGGGATCAGCATGAAACACTTAGATTTACAGTGCTTCTGGGCTTCCCCGATGCTGATCCTTTTCCCAAAACTTCCCAAAGACAACCAGGTTGTGCCCTAATTCTTCCGATTTTAGCACGTACGCAGTGCACACGCTTATTATGCGCCCTGTATGTGCCTAGTGTGCTAGCAGTACGCTGTACACTCGCTATAGCTTCTCCAAAATATGGACAAAGTTGGGTGCACAGTGACGTCTACCGTAACTGATTTTATCGTGCGTGTCGTGCATCCTGCATGCGTGCACCTGGTGTGACCGTGGATTTAAGAAGGGGGGTATGAACGTGACAGGCCACGCTGCGAAGCAGTGTACACAGGAATAGGCATAATTGCTTGCGCTGCAAGAAGCGATTCTGGGAAATTATAATTGCGGCAAAGTAAACAAGAAATTGCGTGTGTGTATTTCAGTACTACAGGTCATCCTCTGTCGGTCCTAATGCACAAGTACCAGACACATGTGCAGCAATGTGTGTCCGCTGCTCGGGATAAAATCCATATTCGTCCAGAGCCATCGGAAGACTCCGTATGGCAGGTGTCAACCTTACGCCAGAATTTACATCAGGGCGGTGAAAGTTTTGGCTCTGGAGTAACCGAACCCAGTTCTGTTGCATCAGAAAAGATGGCTGTACAAGGTGACTGTAGTTAGTATATCATTATCTCCGCCAAGGTGAACATAGCGAACATTGGAGGAGATTAAGAGATTGGTTGTTCTGTCCGTCATTCGATTCCATGTGTCCGTCGTTCTGTCCATCTGTGTGTGTGTGTGTGTACATGATGACTCGTCATCATCTCCACATGTCATACACAACCGGCAGGAACGGTACAGTAGTAGTGTTTAAGTCAGTTCACTTGGTGGAGATATGCACTCTCACGAGCGCCTTCTAGTTGATTGTGTGGTTCAGTTTACATTTTTTTATGCTGTTAAATTTTCATCGTTGTCAGCTTCCAAATGCACGATATGCAACGTTGATTTTTTTGCATTTAGGAGCAGCTTTTTTTGCTTTTGTCACAGTTATTTTATTCTCTTATGCTGCTGTTTTTTTTATTTTTTTACAATCAGTTGCCACTGTCTTTTTTTGCGGCTTTCTGTATACCTGATGTGCTGCGTTTCGTTGGTATATCATTTCTAGAGCTGCGGACATTAAGGATTGATGATGACATCATTAATCTGTGAAAAAAATGAATTCCTGTGACTGGTATAAATTTGGTGAAAAAAAATGTGTTACAGTTTTGGATATATAGAATTCTTTTTAGGGGGACTGTTTTTACTAGTGCAATCTGTATGTCTGTGCGTATAAAGTCGGGAAGCGCAAGGAGGAAGATCTAACAACAGAGAGTCTTCCAGACTCATCGTCCGCTGTTTCCGTATCGGATCAAAGTTCCAACATATCCAGTTGTAGTATTTCTTCCAGTATCGACTCTTCATCACATCTGACTCGAGACATGGCGGCCGAGATACTCGTCCTCTTAGACCGGCTGGAGACTGATGTTCGAGCATCGTATGCAGAGCTGCAGACCGCATCAGTTGCGGAGGATGGTTGCAGTAACATGCTGAGACTCATTCTGCAGGAGTTCTTCTTCGCTCATCTCTGGGATGATATACTCACTGTCTACAGGTTCTTCGTGTGTTTCTTTATTATTGTTCAGCCCTAGTGTCTACATAGCTTCATTGCAACATACAGGTTTTGATGATGTTTCAGATGAAGAATTTTTGTGGTTAGCTTCGTGGGAAGATTTGGATTCTTTCATAGTTAAGTTATACAGAAGTCACTTACGGAAGGTTGTTAGTGGTTACTAAATCGGACAAAAATCTAAATGTATCAGGAGCCAAATTCACAAAACATCTTAGGACAATTTTACAACAATTTTATGACATTTTGCACATGTATGCAAGCCTATTACAATGTGCTAATTCACAAAACATCGTATGACAATTTTATGACAAAAATCTTACGACCATTTTTTAGGTGTCTTATGACAATCGAAATTTCCGATTCTACAACAACGTTTGTGAATTTGGTGCTGGTCCTATACTCCTAACCAAAAGTTTTTTTTTAATTTTCTTTGTTAGTTGGTCAGTTGTCCGCTGTCACAGTTTTGTTGAGACACTTTTTTAGCTTGTGAGTGTTTTCTTCTCTCTTGTAGCCAGATTATGACATTTGCTTTCTCTATGAAATGAGATGATCGTTTTTCATCAGTAATGTATCCAGCTGAACTAGTGGGTTTTTAGTCATTTAAGTGAAGAAATTTTTACATTTAAATTGATGGATTTTTACCACATTTAGCGTTTAATTCGGTGGTTAATTACTATCACAGTCTTGTGGTAGAAGGTCGTATTGTGACTCGTTTGTTCCGTGGTTTCAGGCTGCAGTTGAGTGAGAGGCATAACGCATTGCGGGTGATTATGAACGCTCATGTCTCCACTACACTCGTGGACATGGGTCTCGGTCCTTCCCTGGCATTAGTTGAGTCTGCTACCAGTTCTCTGCAGACTCCGTACCTGGCTGCTATTGATGTGCTGCGAATGATCACCGATGTGGTGTCTCCATCGGCAAAACTGAACGTCGTCGGTATGCACATTAGCAGTGGTAAAAAAAGTATAGGTAATGTTAGCTCTTAATAGGAAACCTTTCACAGAGCTACGGAGCGCCACCTGCCATGTGGGATTACACAGTGTTACCTGCCACTCGACACAGGTAAACGTGCTTCGCCTTAACCCCATCCAGAGAGGCCGGTACTCGATTTACCTACGATTTACCTATCCACCAACAGTCACCCATCGAAGTAAAAAAACGTAAAGTTTTTCCTGAGCCTTACGGCCCATAGGGCGGCGCTGATCTCCGTTTCCTAAGGCCCTCAGCCAGACACCAGTTTTTACACTGCGAGACCACGGGTACGGGGCCAGTGTGTCACACGGTGTGCCTGTTTACATCCCAGCGGTGAAGCCAGTACCAAATTATACTGATTTGTGACAGAGGCACATGTGTGTGAACAACTTGCCTCAGGTTGTTACCCGGCAGTGTTCTGGTGCAGAGTCGAACCTGCGCGTCTGAGTTACCTCAGGATTACAAGTCCGACATGTTACCGTTAGACTGCCAAGCCACCGAAGTAGTAATCACTTAATAGCATCCCGACCGGGAATCGAACCCATGACCATTCGACCGTAAGTCTGCCACCCTACCGTTACACTACCAAGCCACAAGTGGTAGCAGTAATAGTAGTTGTAGTAATAGTGGTAGTGGTAGTAGTAGCAGCAGCCAGCTATTGAGCTATAAGCTCTCGCAGATGCACTAAGACACGATTATTGAGTGTTCAGTGCAGTCTTGGAAAACGGACTACGAAATTGACTTTTTCTTTTGAAAAAAACATTTTAGGAACTTGTTGCGATGATATTCTGTATGCTTTTTAATGTATTTTTGATTGAAATTTGATTAATTCTTTCAAATTTGTAATGGTTAATAGTTGATTAATCGTAAATTTTTACACCTCTAGTTTTGTTCACTGATGTGATGTTTTATACAGTCCGATGCATAAATACAATCTGTGACACTGTTGAGACTTACTGCAGACAGAAAGACTTGGCAAAGGCAGATGTGTAAGTTTTGTTTCTTAGTCTCTGTGTTTGTACTTTTCTTTTATTAATATTAATCTTAGTTATTACTATTGCTGGTACAACTGCTGCTATTAAATAATTATTTCTAACTTATGAATTAATTGTAAAAATTTTAATAGTTAGCTATGTATTAGAGCAGTGTTTTTCAACCTTTTTGCTGCCGCAGAACCCTAAACAAGCGTGAAGGTCACTCACAGATCCCCATGTGTCCAGCGATGTATGCGAGGTGGAAGCTACAGAGACATTTCCCTAGCAGGCCAGAGCCCCCAGAGGGACGACAAAGCAGGCAAAGATGACCAATTATAATATGAAATCTGGCTGTTCTGTAGCTAACTATTAGGTCTAGTAAACAGCAGTAAGATATTGAATTTAACCGAACACGGCAGGCGAGTCAACCACGGCCACTTAGGCCTCGTTACCAATGCAGAAAATTTATCACGTGGACACTGTCCGAGATATTTTTAGTTTCCTTAGCAGAGTGTTCAAAGAACTGAATTAATTAATTTGAATTAACCTCAAACGATTTTGTAACCACAACCTTAATCATTTCTGATAATGCACTAATTTTCGGATTTGAGTGATGCCAAGCATATAGGGGGCCTACGTTATAATATTGGCCTACAATGCAAACATACCAAAATTACTAACAACAAAAATGATTCAGTACAGTAGATCTATGCAAAAATAGATGGGTGGGAGCTTAATTATGTTTGGTGCTGATTTTCTACTACTCTGACTTTGCGACAAAGTCCGCAACAAGTTCGCGACTTTGCTGTGGACACAAATCATGAAAGTCCGCGACACAAATCGTTGCCAACTTTCATGATTTCTGTCGGTGACTTTCACCGAAACTTTATGATTTCATGATCTGTCACCGTTAGTGTCCGCAACTTTCATGATTTGTGTCCACGACTTTTCCCACGAGGAAGTTTCGGTGTAAGTCGGCGTAATGGAATTTGAGCTGAAGTTATTTTTACTGGCCAGCTGCGGAACCCTTGGGTTCCGCGGCACCCCAGTTGAAAATCACTGTGTTGGAGGTTAATTCGTTGTATTTTTAATTAAAATCTAAGCACTAATGGAACAAAACACATATTTGTTCATTTCATCATTTATGCAATGCTAGTGATTTTGTTTTTGTATTGCAGTGTCGGCCATTAACTTATTTTGATTAACTTTAGCCAACTGCGACTTTATGTATTTATTTATTTATTTGTTGATTTGTCAGCAGGATTACCCAAAAAATTAATTTCTTGTTGTGATTGTCATACAGTCTTGATAGGGCCTATCCTATATAACCAACCACAAGGACAACTCAGCCTTCCATTCCTCTGAGGTAGGTAAATCGAGTACCAGCCTGTCTGGCTGGAGTTAGGGTGGGGCGTGTTCAACTGTGTCAGGTGGCAGGTAACACTGTATAATCCCATATGGCAGGTGATGCTCCGTAGCTCTGAGATGGCTTACCATCAGGCGATATAGACAGTCTTTGACTTTTTTTTAACTTTTTAACGTCGCTGCTGTTTTTTTATACGGCACTGCAGATGAGTTATTGACTGTTTTATTGCATATGATCATTTGGAGTTGGTTAAGTAATTAATTTCTTGTTTAATCGTCGTTCATACAAGTGGTTTATTGTGTCTTGTTGCTGATATACAGAGGTGCAGACGAACTCTTGACTGTTTTATCGTATGTGATAATTCAAACACAGTGTCCCGATCTCATCACTGAAGCTGCTGCAGTCATGGACTTTGCTCGGGAAAAGTCTGTTGTCCTTCGTGCTGTTTTCAGTTTGCTTACAAGTTAATAAATAAGTAAGTAAGTTTGTCAAACACGTGTCAGATGCATGGAAACCCGAAAGCAGACTGCAGGGCAGCAAAACAACTACAAAATACGAATTTACTGGCAAATTTTTGCAGATTATCTAGTAATCTAGGATAGGCTGCATCCCGAATAACAAGCGTTCTAGACTGTTTTACCCATTGCCCAGTGCTCACCCAATGGCATTAACGCACCGAGGAGTTTGTCTTATAGGTTGTTTAACTTAACAGCAAAACTTATTGGCTGAAAAAGTAGCATTGCGACTGAAAACCAGTTTACATGATACTGGTGCATTTATATGAATACGCCGACTGACTAGTTTGACGGGGGCTGGCAATAATTTGTTGTGTAGACTAATGCTGCTGCTGCTGCAAAAATCTGTATAGTGATAGTGACGATAAGTACTTATTTCCGACAAAACTGCGAAAATTTGTATTAAAAATGTTTATTACCTAACTGACTGTCGTTATAATTTTTACTAACCGAACTGCCTTTCGTTATGTTTCTTGCTGTGGGTAAACTAGGGGAAACTGAATTGCCTTTATCAGTGGCATAAACAAGGGTCGCCTAGACCAGGAATGTAAAATTTGAAATCTTCAATAAAAAACTAGTTTAAAAAGTGTTGATTTTGATGTCCAAAATGCTTTATAAGTCAGCTATGAGTACCTTCATTTACATACGTTTTTGGGAGGTGATACCCTCATTAAACACGGTAGGGAAGGAAAGGGGAAGAGAGGGAGTCCCGCCCCCAATTCCCCTTTCTGACTATGCCGCTCACCTCTATCTGTTTATATAGCTGATTTTGTACGTAAATTGTTGTGTTGTGAACTTGCAGAGAACTGATTGGAGAAACAGGTTACTGTCTTGCATCATTACAAGCAGCACTCGCCTATGTTCTTACAATGAAACCAAAGCAATAGGAACATGGCTGATTTTTGAAGACTTTGCTTTTGATTTTTATTTAAGTAGAAATTTTTTTTCCAAAATCAGGTTGCAGTTATGTGTAGAGTATTCAAGAAAACATATTTGTACAGTCTTTTAATCATCTTACGTGCAGTCACCAAACGATGTTCAAGCTTTGCACAGTTGTGCCAGAATTTTTGTAACATTTTTCAAATGTTTTGTCTTGAAATGTTCTCGAAACTGTTTTGTACGTCACTAGACGTAAAATTAAGGGCAAAAGGTTTTCAGAATATCTTGGAAAATATACTTGTTGTACGTTTAACACTGGTAGCCTTATTCTAGAGCATTTCATATTTTAAGAGTTGTTGTAGCAGGAATGTTAATAGATCAGATGCCTTTTCAGTGGCTTCTATCCCTATACCTGGTGGGCGCAGCTAGCACCCAGTGAAAAATAGGGGGGGGGAGTTTTGATAAGGTTGTAGATCAAAACTTTCTTCCTATTTTTCACTTCCCCCTTTTTTCACTTGGCAAACTACACCCTTAACAAAACCTTCCCCTAGTGGGGAAAGAAGCCCAAAGTGGATGGAAAAACTTGAGTCAGAAATTGGGGGGACCTCAGCCCAAAACTGGGGGAGGGAAGTTGTGCCCAATTTTGTTTTCCAGATTTGGGGGGATAGAAGCCACTGTGCCTTCTTGTCGTGATATAGTGGCCGTCGTTGCGGTGTTTTTTTATCACCGCCGCAGAAAGGGGTACGTTTTTGTGTATCTGTTTGTTTGTCCAATGGCTTTCTTAAAAGAATATGAACAGATTTTGAGAAAATTTTGTGCACAAGTATATAGTCTGTGGCACAGTCGATTCTTGATTTGATTTTGGTAATATTCGAGATCAGAGTTTGGATCTGGATCTAGTATACATAAAATGTTGTCACCAGACGGCGCCACTATTCTCGGTGGAGGTCTGAGATTTCTGGTTGCTTTTTACACGCGAGAACTAGCATAGCTATAGCGCGTATTAGCTATGGTAATTCTGTCTTGGTGTCTGTCTGTCTGTCTTGTGGTGTCTGTCACGTCCCGGTACCGTTTCAAGACCAGTTGATATAGAGACTTCCGGTTTTCACTGTATGATAGCTTGGTGTCTCTAGTATTTCGTGACAAAATTTTATGCCACTGAGTCGAGGGGGACCCCAGGAATGAGGGGGAGAAAGAGGGGTACCCCCTTTAAAAAGGTGTTGTTCTACCGTTATTGGCTCGTCTAATGTGAACATGGTTGCAGGTAGGCACGGACATGCTGCTTTTCATAACAAGCACTGGCGACGAGCTTCTTAGGAATATTAACATCGATCACCTTGAATGACCTTGAACCCCAAAATAGGGGGTTTTTAGTGATTTTTGGCTGCAAAAGAGTGAATTGCGCTGAAATGGATAGTGACTATAGACCAAAATTACCTCGAACAGGAACTGCTGTAGGCTCACGCGCGTCTCCTGAGCATTAGCTTAGATTTCTTGTTGTTTTCCAGTCCGTTATTGTTATTGTGTGGTATTTTATGCTTTTAATTATGCAAGTGTGGCTAATGTCTCTAAATGCAACTGCTTTGTAGACAGGTGCTGATATTGGATTCTTGGTTGCATTTATAGCAATTTTTTTGCACTAAATGTCTCTTAGTTCATGGAGAAGGGGCGATTTATTGGTTGGAACCTCCACACCTAATTTGTATCATGAATAATTGTGGTCATACTGTAATAATGCAGATAGCGGCATGGTTACTAAAGACATTAGGCAGCTATTGGAATTCAGCAACGCCCCATCCGACCTTACCATAGCCGACGCTATACAATTTGCCCCTCCCCCCAAAATGGCGCGTTTGTCATAGTGGCTTTATTGCCAAATTTTTGAGACCTTTGTTTATTAGCAGCCTACAAGGTTCCTACAGGTCAGGGATAACTGGAAAAAGTATGAGAATTTGTGTGGTCAGGGAAAGGTTGGGAAAAATATTATTTTTTGAGAAGTCAGGGAAAAGTAGGGGAAAATGATTTTGGATCATGCAGACTGCAGACATCTGTGATTTTTTTTGCGTAAGCAGGTAAATTTGCGGTATCCATTGAACGTTCAAAAGCTAGAAGTCTCAGATTCAGGTGGGCTTCGCCCCCCTGAACCCTTGACCAGGGCTTCCGTCGTTTGCATATTGCGCTATTAATACTGTTTTATTATCTTATGATACAGCGTACCATTTCTGACATTTGTGCTATAGGGTTGTTTTAGTTGCGCTTGCCCAAGGTGATATCCCAGAATGCTGCACTTTGTCATACTTAGGTGCCATTGCAAGCATAACAACTACATAGTGTCTTGATCACATTGAGACTTGGGGTCATTTTCAAAAATGTGTACTTTTGAAGAAAAAAACTACTTTTATATTGGCCAAAAATGTCGGAAATTTTACTAGAAATATTTACTTACTTATTATTTTTCATGCCGGTTTCAGTGTAAAAGTCGCGTTTTCTGTCTTGTTTTTGTCATGGCAACAGTTGCAAATAAGCTGTAAAGTGACTTTTGTTTGCAAGTGTTGGTTTTAAGCTGTTATGGCTGACGAGCGGCCGTTCCGTGTAGTTGACCTGCTTGGTGAAAGTCAGCTTAGTGTACCTGCAGTGTCCTGTAGCGAGATTAATTAAGAAGTGTTAGTCACCGTTTGTAGAGCTTTAATGCTATTAGTAATTTATGTAAAAAAACTGTTCAGTTTATATACAGTGTAAAGGTGACATCGTGGTTGTAGATATAAAAC
>Ga0056128_1009407_pt1 | contig 12271 bp, 9 predicted proteins | sample WorMetLIZISLAND2_FD_71113 | JGI IMG/M metagenome (GOLD analysis project Ga0056128, IMG submission 71113) | Marine gutless worms symbiont microbial communities from Max Planck institute for Marine Microbiology, Germany - Olavius geniculatus... ...
ATATTATTATGTACGGTGCACTCATTTACCACCTCATCTAATTTATGTCAACGCACTACCATGTGAAACACAGATACTTGAAATTGTTACATAATGCGGCGATTATTTGCATCAGATGGCTCACCTTTGCATCACCAATTCGACAGAAAGTGCGATGTGGTTTAATTATAGCTGGCTGATGAGCTTAAAACACGTCCAATCGATAAGTGAATGCATTTGATCAGTCGATCGTTGATTCTGGTATCAGCTATTGGCGTTGCATCGTTTTTATATACGGAGCACACTTTGGCATAAATTCTAATTTGCAAGCGAGTTGTTATACAAATTTATAATTCTGTTAAATAATTCACATTTTAGTGTATTTTGTGCCTAATTAACTTGTTACAGCATTTACTTGAAACAAAAACTCAGCATCATGCAACAATTTGGAGCATCTATGTTTCGCATGATAGTGCATTGACATAAATTAGGTGAGGTGGAACATGAGTGCACCTTACATAATTTCGTCGTTTCAGCCATCAACATGCCAAAAATTATTAAAGTTAGTAAAAATTTGACAAACTTATGACAAAAACAATTTTGATTTTTTTTTCTGAGACACGGTGTTGATGATATAATGTTTGAAATGTTTTTGTTGAACAGAAATTCTGCGCTACTACATTACTTGTGATCACACACTGATTCCTAACCCCGTTGTTGAGGTATTTATGTCATGCTTAATTTTCAGATGCTTAGTCTGTAGACAACAGTCTTGTCTACTTTTTAGCCGACCGTATTTAAGTAACGGTCGAGCTATTGGTACAGTTGTCGTCCGTCGTCTGTCCGTCGTTCATAACGGATGTATTGTGGCTAAGCGTTAGGTTGTAAAAGAATACTTTTTACACGAATAATTAGCCATTTGCCTTAAACTCGGACTTGCAAAATTTCGGCGATCTAGTGCAAGGGTGGCTTTGTGGTGTAGCGGTAGCGTGTCGAACTGGTGACCCTGAGGTCCAGGCTACATCCGTGACAGACAACGACGAACCGACAGACAGACAGACGACAACCATACCATAAGCTCGACCGTTACGGAACTTACGGCTAAAAATCAGTGAAGCGTTATGAGCTTGCATACTTTAAATGAAGTAATATGCGTCACAAGACAAAAAAGCAAATAGCCTACTGTGTGCGTGTGTGTTTCTAGTCATTAAAAGATGGTTTGGAGAACTTGAATTCAGCCAAGAAACAGTCTCATCAGCTTGTAATGCTTGTAGCAAGACATCGAGTAGAGCCTGCGGTTGGTTTTATACTTCCATCTAAACATTTTCTTCTTTTATTAAGTATTACATTTACGTGAGCAGGGTAGCAATTGACAAATTACGTGAGACCTACATACAAGCTATCTTTTTGTAAATGTACTGTTAGCCTGTTAGTGTTTTTACGCGCGAAAACAGCTACTGCTTTGGCGCGTCTTAGCCGTGGCAATTTTGTCTGTCCGTCTGTCTGCCGTCACACGGGTGGATCAGTCAAAAACGGTGCAAGCTAGGATCACAAAATCTTTACTTTCGGCTGCCTGCTGGAAGACTCTGGTTTCAGTAACCATAAAGCATTTCCATAAATTCGAAGGGGTTCACCCGACCGAGGGCGATAAATGAGAGGGGGTAGGAAAAATTTGCGATTTTTAGCCAGTAAGTTGCTGTATCTCAATAACGGTGCGAGATAGGGCCTAGGTTACTATTAATCACTAATACACGGTGTTTCATAAAAAGACTCCTTTTTGTTTTTTTATAATTCACTCAAATGATGAGCAATTTGATTATTTGCATGAAATTTTTGCCATTTGTAGCTGAATAAATACTAATTTGGAATGTTTCAACAAAACATGGCAGTTGATTAAATATTCCTTGCTAGTCATGATGTAACGCCGACATTATAATGTGTTACGGGTACAAACAGGCTAATCCCAATTGGTGCTGCCAGTTGCTATTTTGCTTCAATGGTGAAAAATCTGGTTCGCCTGTGTCAAATATTTGAAGTTTTACAGTTATAACCACAAAAACATGCAAAGTGATCGAATTTACATGTCTCTGGGGATAATTGGTCTTTCACATGTTCGAGCAAGACATGTTTGAGCACTGTCACACCGAGCTTGCAAAATGTTGTGTTTTTAGATCACAAGACGCCCGATTTCATGTTTCCGTGTTGCTCAGTGCTGACACGATAAGCGTTTTTCATTAGCGAACCAGATTAAGTTCACCATCGAAGCAGGGTAGCAACTGACAGCAGTTGAGACTAGCAAGTTTGTATCTGTGACACATTATGACGCCAGCGTTTGATCACGACTAGCAAAGAATATTTAGTCAAATGCCATATTTTGTTCAAATATTTCGAATTAGTATTTCTTCAGCTACAACTGATAAAAGTCTCATATAAATTGATCATCGTTTGAGTGAATTATGAAAAAAACAAAAAGGGGTCTTTTTTATGAAACACCGTGTAGGAAGTCGTACACTGGCTTTCGATTGCTTCCGAATTCAATGACCTTGGATGACCCTGAACGCTAAAATAGGGGTTTTTATGGATTTTTTGGCGATTTCAGGCTGCGAGACACATTTTAAGAGCGAATTGCGCCAAAATCAATTCTGATAGACATGGAGAAGCTGCATATAAAATTTTCAGCATTGAACGTAGATTTCGACGGTTCAAGTCTCGATTTTCTAGGTTCAAGGAAACCTGCGCACGATGGCATCAAAGAGCACCCGCGTAAAAGTCTTCAGTTCATCCGACTACAGTTCATCTCGGCGACAGTTGAACGCAGCGACAGTTATAGGCGTGCAATTTCATCGCGCGACACTTCATCGATCGAGCAGTCGACCACGCGTCCAGCACCGTAATTAACCGTAATTAACCTCACTTCTGGTCGACTGGCAGCGCACCCTAGATTATCATTGAAGCACTATAATAAAGTCAGTTCGTCAAAAACTAAACCATGTCAGTTCAGCACGCTGCGGGGTCCGACGGCATCGCTAGCAGCACCAACTGCATCGAGGGGTGGCACCACGGGCTACAGGCACTGTTCTAGTGTCACCACTCGACCGTATGGACTTTCATGAGCGGGATTCAGCGCGACGTTCAGCGCCAGAAAGGTCTGTTTCTTCAGGGCACAGCGGGAGCAAGTCATCCGTCGGAGAAAAGGTATCGGGCACTGAACGACCGTGTGACCCGAGCCGTCGCAGCGTATGGTCGCGCCGAAGTACTGGTTTATTTTCGTTCCATCGCGTACTTGTAAAGTAATTTTGTGTTAGAGTTTGCTGGGAATAATCGTTTTTCAATGTCAAAATATTCTGTCATTGTGTTTTGTCATCCAATCCATACGCCCGATTAACTGTCGCGCGGTTAACTATCGCTGCGGTTTATAGGGTGTTTACACGATCCAGCAAACTTCCAGCAAATGTATTCAAAATACACGTGAATTGCTGGACGTTTGCTCCCATATGTTATAATGGAGCTGGAAGTTTGCTGGATGTTTGCTGGATCGTGTAAACACCCCATAACTGTCGCCGCGATGAACACTGTCGCCGTACCCAGATAGGCATGGGCATGCTGCCTATCACAACAAGCGCAGTGACGAGCTTTTCAGTCGTATCAAAATGGATGATTTTGAAAGACCCTAAACTTCGAAAATTGATTTTTTTTTATTTTTGCAATTTTCTGCTGCAGCGCACACTTTAAGAATCGACGAAATGGCTGGAGATAGACTGACAGTTTGCGAACGGGAACTGTTATAAGCTTTCGCGCGTCTCGTGAGCATTAGCTCAAATTTTTTTGTATATTTTTAACTCAATTTCTACATGTGTTTAGCCAGCGAAAACGTTAGTTTTTTTTGTTTTTTACGCCCGAGAGCTAGCATAGCTATAGCGCATATTAGCTATGGTAATTCTGTCCGTCAGGCTGTCCGTTTTTCCGTTTGTCCATCTGTCACGACCCGGTACCGATTCAAGCCCAGGTGAGATGGAGAGTTTACGTTTTCACCATATGATTGCTTAGAGTCGCTAAGATTTCGTGACAATATTTTATGCCGCTGGGTGAGGGGAATCCCTACAAACAAAGGGGTGAAAAAGGGGCACCCCGTAAAACGTTATTTTGCCGCTATTGGCTCGTCTAGCGTGAAAATGGTTGCAGATAGGCACAGACATGCTGCTTATCATAACAAGCACTGGCGATTGGCGACGAGCTTTTTAGGAATGTTAACATCGATGACCTTAAATGACCTTGAACCCCCAAAATAAGGGGTTCTAGTGAATTTTTTGCGATTTCGGGCTGCGACACACATTTCAAGAGCAAATTGCACTGAAAAGGCTAAAGAGTTCGTTATGCACTCAGCACTACCGGCATGTCCACAACCACTACTGGTCAGGAGTCTTCAACTTGTTGAAGTTTGACCATACTCCGAAGAAGAAGATAGATTAAGACAACTGCATAAAGTTTTTGGCCATTGAATTTAAATTTTAGCAGGCCAAGTCCCGACCACCTCCGTTCAAAAAGGCTTGTGCACGCGGTTGTCAAAGAGGATACTCCCCTAAAAGTAGTTATTTTTCCGCTCTTGGCTTGTCTAGCCTGAAAACGATTGCGGATAGGCACAGATGTGCTGCTTATTATAACAAGCACTAGTGGCGTGCTTTTCACTGGTATCAACATTGATAACCTTGAATGACCTTGGATCTCCAAAATAGGGGGTTTTAAGTGATTTTTTTCGATGTTTGGCTGCGAAAGAGTAAATTGCAACGAAGTGGATAGAGATAGACTAAGATTACCTGCGAACAGGAACTGTTATTGGCGCTCGCCCGTTTCATGAGCATTAGCTCAGATTTCTTGTTAGGTTTGTATCAATGTCAGGTTATACAAAGAAGCACAAAAGATTTTCCTATTTGGTCTAGTTTAAGCTTTTACTCAGGTCCTATTATTAATGTTTTTTGTTAGCCCCATTTAGGCTGAATCGCTCGCAAGTAAATCTGTTTGCCTCTCATCTCTGTGTCTGCCAATTTACAATGTTTCAAAAAAACATTTAAAAATAACTCTGAGATGCAGAGAGACGCAGCGTTGATGCTATTTGGCAAGTACACTTATGGGGTGATGGGGGTGATGGGGTCCAGTAATACATTGGATCAGATTGGATCTTTCACCTCAAATAAAAGTGAGGAATGTTTCGCCTTTTGCCAAATTACTTTCGGTCTAGTTCATGTTTATGATAACTTCTTACGAAAAAGTGAATCTGTTACTACTGATAAAGATGTGTCGTATAAAGGCGCGTACAGAGCGACGTAACTGAACTGACATGCTGACATGACGAACTGACCAATGGGCAAGCAGTAATGCATTACAGTAGGCACCGTCTAACGGCGTCGGTGACTACGTGACCACGCTCACGTATGCGTCAACCAAAGACCAATGGGCTCGCCGTGCTCGTTTATTGGTTAGTTCGTCAAAACCGTGTCAGTTCAGTTCAGTTGAGTTGCGTCGCTCTGTACGCGCCTTAAAGATGCCTGAAGCACACCGGAACTGAATAAAACTATGGAACCCTGTCTATTGTAGTAGCGGCAACTGCAGAAACAGTGGTAGCGTGGATTTGCCACGTATGCTGTAGATCTACACGATGGCGTACTCAGTAGAGCAAGAACTCAACTCGACTGTCGAGCTGTTGGTTCACGTGATGTCGAATGTCGAATGCAGCAGGCTCTATCAGGACTACGTCACTGCTGTCAATGCACTCTGTCACAACGCACTGTGAGTACTGCCATGTCTGCTTTGAGCCGACCAGTTTCTTCTTTCATGAATGTGTAGGTATAGAAATAAGGACCAATGTCGATGCGTAAGGGGTTAATAGGAGCCGGCAGCAACTAGCCGTATCTGGTTGCAGCTGAGATATTGGACTCACTTGCACGCGTCCTAACGAGCTAGATCAAAACTCGCACGCTAAGTCGTGCAAACGGGATATATGTTTGCGTTAAAGTTATATTAGCATTTGGAGTCTGTAGACGTTTCATTGGAGTCCTACAGCTCGTTACCAGTAATAAGGGTAAGTGGATAGGGATCCGGAGACCCTCTGGGATCCCCCGCTCACAAATGCTAGTTTTCAGTTTGGGGATAGGCTGCAAAATACAAAAACCTATGATGAACACAAGCATGCATACACACAGGGAGTCTGAACGTAATGCAATGTATACACAGACAGACAGTCGGACGGACGGACGGACAGTACAACGGCGCTATAACAAGTGATTTGTTATATAAACCACGGTCTAGAGTGAGCTGAGTGTTGAACGAACTTATACGCTGCAGACAGTGATTAAGCACATTTATTCCACCGCGCTGTGGAACTGATCTTGCATAGGTTAATGGCCAATTCACATCTACGGCGCCTACGCGACACAATTCAACTCAGCTGTTCAGTTGAGTCACGTCGGCGTCGTAGGTGTAAATTAGCCATAAGGCTAAGGTACAGAGATAGGGTTGTACGTGTGGTCTGTGCGTATAGGTGTGGTATCAGCCTCCTGACATTGGCGCTAGCAGCAGACGCTTTGCTCTTCAGCTTTCTTGTCGTTCTCGCAACCGTCGCAGCTAGAAATGTTGTCAGCAGGTTTGTTACTGTAGATTTTGTAACGTTTTTGCATTCTTTAAAACTGATTAAAATTTGTACGTGTCGTGCAGCACATTTGGCTTAGTATATACACCGTGTCTCAAAAACAGTCAAAATTGTTTTTATCATAACTTTGTCAAATTTCCATCAACTTTGATAATTTTGGGCACAAAGATGGCCAAAACAATAAAATTATGCAAGATGCACTAATTTTTCACCTCACTCAATTTATGTCAATGCACTACCGTGTGAAACACAGATGCTCCAGATTGTTACATTACACGGTAGTTATTTGTATCAGATTGCTCACATTTGCATCATCAATTTGACAGAGGGTGCCACGTGATTTAATAATTTTGTGGTAATAAATATTTTATGGTAAAAATAGCAAGTATCAAAATAGCTGACAGATGAGCTTAAAATACGTCTAATCAATGAGTAAATGCCGTTTGATCAGTTGATTATTGATTCCGCCATCATCCAGTGGCCTTGCATCTAAGCCATTGTATCTTTGTATGCAGGACACACTTTGAGCATATATTCTGATAATTTACCAAGTGAGTGGTTATATAAGTTTATAATTCTGCTAAATAATTCACATTTAAGTGTTTTTGTGCTGAATTAAGTTATTACAACGTTTACGTAAGACAACAACTCAGCGTTATGCAACAATTTGAAGCATCTATGTTTTACAAGGTAGTGCATTGGCAGAAATTAGGTGAGGTGGAAAATGAGTACATCTTACATAATTATATCGTTTTGTGCCACAAATTATCAAAGTTAGTTGAAATTTACAAAGTTATGACAAAAACAATTTTGACTTTTTTCTGAGACACAGTGTAGTTTCATACTATTCAGTATTACACTCAATTAGTCAGTCAGTCAATTTCTAAGTAAGTAAGACAGTAAGTAAGGAAGGAAGGAAACTTTTATAGTGCACCTAAAAACCAGCCGCGTTAGCTTAATCGGCCGCACTTTACCGAGTTACTTCTATTCTAAAAATAGACTTCTCAGTCAATAAAAACGGGACTATTTTTCACGGACCACCAGTAAACGTTAAATGCAGTTGGCTTGCTGTATTTCTTGCAATGTTGTGGTGTGGAAATTTCAGAGGTTCCGCAGCGCATGGCGCCGCGTCCGCTACTAAACGCACGGCGCTCAGGAACTTTGCAAACAGTCGAATCGTTTCCGGTCTGCTGAAAGGCAACCGGTTGCCGGACGTGCGCCAGTTGCAGAAGTCGATGAAATTACTCAAGGTTCTGACAGACAGCATGAAGTTGCGTTGGTGTTGCTGGCTTGGCTGTGGTGACGGTGGCGGTAGTTGCTGTGTTGCTGAGATGTTGGTTGTTAGCTGCAGTGTGGTGTCGTGGCAGGCGGAGGCCTAAACTTTTGGCTGTTGAAAAATTGTCGGAGAATCTTCTTCGTGACGGAAAATTTTCGTCCAAAAGTGCGAAATTTGAAACTGAAAAACACAATTTAGCGGTAAAATTGGAATTTCGAGCACCCATAATCTGCTTTATCGGAAATTAATTTGCACCGTATGTTGGAAAAATGCAACTTTTTTAACGCACGACGTCGCTAATTGGCTGATTGCTGGTGCGTGTTCAGGGCTAAACAGCGGCAGTGCCAGCACGTTGAGTCGATTTCACTGACTAATAATGATTCGGTCTTTGAGCCGCCGGATGACAGCACAGCTGCTGCTGGGCGTCTCAGCAGGTAGAATAGTGCGCTGACATACAGAGTGGCACGTAGAAAAGTTTGAACGTCATTACACTTAAGCGCTTCAGATAATTATATTGAGCAGTCGAAAGCAGTTTCAAAAATGATTATCTTCGATCACTGGAGTGAAACGTAGTCTCGTTGAACACTCGAACACAGTGTTCAAGACGGAGACCCTAAACTGCAATGGTGAAGGCTAATCGTTTCCGAAACTGTCTAATTGATCGATTTAGCTAAAGCATGCATTTAATTTTTCACTTTTTTCGCTATCATGCTGGCCTATAACGCAACCAGCAATACTTGAACGTCATTTTTGGTCGTTTCAGCTTTCGTTGCTGCTAGCGTGCGGCATTATCAACAGAAGTTCTGGATTAAGGCAACTTTAATTGCATTTTCTGCCTGGTTTGTTCTAGCCGCATACTGCTTCACTATGTTGTTATTTGCATCTGATTTGGCGAATTGAAATGATGAAAATGACGACGATTGAGACAGTAATAATGAGGACGATGAGACGATTAATTTTCATAATTATTTGTAATAGCTATGGCACTAAACAGTTAGTTGGTTAGTTAGTTAGTTAGATTTAGAGTTTTTTTCTTCGTCCCACTTTTGTTTAAGAATCTGTTTCGCCTACTGCTATCCATTTCTACGTTGCGTGGTCTGTCTCGCTGTGTCGTCTGACACATTCGTGCATTCTGCTTGAACCGTTCGACGGATTTATATGCCGTTTGCCAGATACACTTACGGGTTCCAGTGACACATTGTGTTAGATGGGGGTTCCTGGCCTCCAAAGGAAAGGAAAGATTTGGGGTTGAGCTGTCCAACCAAAACTTGCATTGCCTGCTTATGATTCATCAGAAGGAAGCAGTGCAGCACCATTCAGCGATTTCGTGTCATACTAAAATAATTGGTCACTCGTTCAATATTCGTTCATATCGTGGAAGTTCCAGTGAAAAAACACTACAGTGGAAAGTGGAAGTCTCTGTCTGAGATAACCGGGCAGTTTGCAATCGTTGCCTGCATTTTACTCTATGCATGAATTTATTGTCAGTAAATCATTTCAGTAATTCTTGCATGCACGTTATAGTTGTGAAGTCGTTCTGCCTGCGTGTGTGTGTGTATTTCTGTTGATAATACTCGCATGTTTTGTAGCTTGCATGACCTTCAAGACCTTCAAGTACATGGTGAGCCTCGCTTTGGATTTTGCAGCATGTAGTAGTAGTAGTAGTAGTAGTAGACCTAGTCACAATGTAGCACGGTAGTGCGTAACACTGTTGTAAGGGCGCCGTTTTACTATTTAATCCAGAATTCATGATATGTACATATCACGAATTCAATTAGGAACGCCGTTTTACTATTTAATGCAGAATTCATGATATGTATGTACATATCATGAATTTTGCATTAAATAGTAAAACGGCGTTCCTAATTGAATTCGTAATATGTACATATTACAAATTCGAATTCGTGATACGTATATCGTGATTTCGAATAAGTAAAGTGTTCCAATCAAGGAACCGTTTCAATTCAGGCAACTCTCCTCCATTGGCTTACGAACAGGCTAATGCGGGGTGGAAAACGTTAAATGGGGTCACGTCACATGGTTTGTAAGGGCAGCCAGTTCGTCGTTCTATCACTCTGTGTCCTAGTAAAATGATTTCTGTGGTTTTGGATGTGTGACTTGGTCGCCCTTACACCGTAATGTAAACTGGTAAGTTTTTTTTATATTTAATGAGTGTAATAATAAGCCTAATGTGTCACTGCATAATGTAATATTGCTGTTCGCATGTTGTATAGTTACACACGGCTGCATCGCGAGCCCCAACATGACGTGATATCACCTCCAGCGGTAAGCACCTTTCATGTGTTTAGTCTGTTGATAGAGATTTTTGAGCATACTTTTGGACCTATAAGCTTATTATTGCTTTTTTTTCTTTCTGGCGCTTTTTTCAGGTCCAAAATGTAGCACAACGATCGACAGCGGCTAGACCGCTAGACATTCGCCCCCAGACTCCGCCGAATGAGCTTACAGCGCCCTAGATTTCCGGTAGATTTCTGGGAAGTTTTTTCGGATAAGGGGTGGAATGGGGAAAAAGAGATATAAGGATAAGGAAAGAGGGAGAGGGGAAAGTGTGAAGAGGGATGGGGGAATTTGTTACAAAGGTGCACTTAGGGAAAGGAGAGGGGAGAGAGTAGACGCCCCCGGGCTTCTTGTGTTGTATTGTTTGTCTGTGTGTTTTATGACAGTATCAGTATCCTAGCGATGGATTCTACCGACAGTACAGTGACTTTAGTCCAACCGACGACAATGACGTTGTTTTGAACAGCAGCAGCAGCTATTCTTAGTGGCTATCGTCAAAGAGACACGTTTTGGAGCGTGTCTCGTACAGTCCAGTCACAACATCCCTCGTTGCAGCGACGTCTGCGCCATCTGAACCAGAGCACAAGTGCTTCGTCGAGGGACGTGAAAGTTTTGTAGCCGTTTATGGAAGAATCTAATTTTAAGACCTGTGCCACCTTCACAAAATACCACCAGTCGTCAAAAACGTCGTATTTGTTATCGCTTAGAACGCTCCCCAGTCCCCAGGCAGTTTCCCAGAAACCTTAGCTGAATTTAGAGACAAGGCACTGGGATAGAAACGGAGAGAAGGAAAAAGACTGAGGGAAGCGATCGATGGGAGAGAATGTACAGCGTGGATTTAAGCAAGGGGCTCCTCTTAGATTCCCGACCGGGTCATCTCTCCGGTCTTTTCCAGGAAACTTCACAGGCGTGGTGAATCGTCTGTTTCTCTGTGGTCGGGCCACGTATCTTTCTGAAGTCCTGCCTCGTCGAGTCGTCGTGGAAATCTGATACTTCCTGCAGAAAAATACGTCTGTCATAAAGACACGCGTATGTAGGCTATGTATACAGTGTCAAAAACAGTAACACTTTAAACAATGATTTAATGTTATTGTGCAGAATTCTATTCATGCCATAACACGGGTTTCGATGATGTTGGCGAATATCCAGATTCCAACGACATACAAAATGCTGACGCCCGGTTTTCTTAGCGGAAGTCTACTGCTTCTTATTGTTGCGGCCTCCGGCCGTCGTAATAGGCCGCGTTACGGATGTTGCGCGTCAGTCCGTCTGTCCGTCGGACTGTGCGAATTTTCAGCTCAAAAATTCGAAGATCAGGCCGCTCAGGAGGACGGGCGCACAATATGTCGCCACAACGCCGGCATAGGCCTAGTTTTCAGTCATGGTTGATTACTTGCAATTTTGATTCCGTTGTTCCGTCTGTCAGATAATGAATGATCAAAGTATTTCGATTTGTTGATAGTCAAATTATTTCTCGTACATCAGTAGCATTAGGCAGAGTATTGGGTGTACATTGGACTACATGGGTGGCAACCTGTCTTAGTTTCGCTCTCTGTGGAGTGAAGAAACTGAAATTTTTCCCTAAAATTGTAATCCTCTGTACGTGGCTCCAGCTTTAGTCGCAAAATGTGTCAAAATAAAAAAGGTTTCAAGTTTCTGACAACTTTCATACATTTCTGACCAACTGCACTAAAATTTATCACTTGTCGTGAATACCCGCATAACTGATTTTTTTGGAAATTGTGCAGGTTTTTTTTCATCTCAGATTTCCTTTTGTCGCTCGGCTGGCCGCGTGAAAGTAATGATGGGTAACAATTTAGCTTCATCGTCTGTTATATATAACCACAAGATAACATTGTCATCATTGAATGTAAAAAGTTATGTATATAAATATAATGCGCTAGTATGTATTATAGGCCTATGCATTTTGTGCGTGTTTTATGCCTTTGCTACTCGTTGTTGTGTCGGAGGCATTCAAGCATTGTTAGGGACCAACTTAATTCACGATTTCACGGCCGTGACATTTTCCGTGAAATTGACCTCCTTCCGTGAAAAACGCTGATTTCCGTGAAATC
>Ga0056128_1009412_pt1 | contig 12269 bp, 7 predicted proteins | sample WorMetLIZISLAND2_FD_71113 | JGI IMG/M metagenome (GOLD analysis project Ga0056128, IMG submission 71113) | Marine gutless worms symbiont microbial communities from Max Planck institute for Marine Microbiology, Germany - Olavius geniculatus... ...
GGGCCAGTGTATCGCGCGGTGTGCCTGTTTACGTCCCAGCGGTGAAGCCGGTACCAAATTATACTGCTTGGTGACAGAGGCACATGTGTGTGAACAACTTGCCTAAGGTCATTACTCGACAATAAACTATAAAACTTTAAACATATTGTTAAAACGTTCATTGTATAAGTAAGTTTCAAAATATGATAGAAACGTAAACATTCGGCATTACATCTCGTTAATCGTCGCCAGCTCTAACTATCGAGACTGCCGAAGTTACCTGACGATCTGTTCTCCGACGGCCCATCGCCTGTGCATCGTGGAGTTACATCCGCTACCAGGCGGCGTCAGCGACCAGTTCCTCGCCTGGCCGGAGTCACCACCGGTAGTGTGACGTCGCTGTAGGTCAGACCTCACCAAGGCGTCGATGGCGTGTGCCCAGACGTGTAGGAACTGCTTGACCGCTCGCTCTTTCGCGTAACGACTCGTCTCGTAGTCAAACCCTGACACAGTGCAGCGGCGCGTGCGCTGAAAGTGACGTGATGTGATGTGGTGCGTTAGGCGCAGGGCTAAACAAAGACCTAGTTCTTTTGAAGAATTTTTTAGGGTTTTGAGTGAGGTTTTTGTGGGTGTTTGATTTTAAAAGTTTTTAAATAGTTTTTTGTAGTTTCTTTTGGTTTAGTGTTTAATAAACGCAGTACACAAAATTACCACCCAGGAAAAATACCTTATACAGTGTATACCTTGTCCGTCACATAATCGCATTGTTTATGACTGAACGACGTAGGCTAATAACGTAACTGACGTTATAACTCAAAAATAAGGATTAAAATACGAGATGAAATAAAATATGTAATAAATTTTGCAACAAACAAAAAACCTAATAAAGTTAGCAATTAAACTTATGAGGTTTTAAAGTTTAAAAACATATTTTAGACCAATTTTCCAACGATGGTTAGGCGTGCAAGGAGCGAAGATACTTAGCGAATTAATCGTGTAATAATTTTCAAGCTTAAACTTATACGACCACCGTACCTACGTCACATTGGAGTGACCAGACGGACGGACGGACGGACGGACGGACAACATACGCTGTTAGCATTACCCGCGCCATAGCTATTGCATAATGCGAGTATAAATATAACTACCGGAAACGCTTTCGCGCAGCTAAATTTCGCCAAAAAGCGTTTACCAGCAATGACGTTATTAAAGGAGAAATAAAAATGGCATCAACTGCAGCAATACGTCCTAAACAAAATTCGCCAACCGGTTACTTCTGCCCTGTGGAACGTTCATACTAATTTTGGGTTTCTACGGCTTTTGTTCTTGAGGTGAGACCCCCTATAAAAGGGATACAGACAGACGGACGGATGGATAAAACCTGTAATGTGACTTACTGGACTGGGCAGGCACATAGTAACCGATCAGTTCGGCTGACGTGAGTAGGAAAGAAAGAAAGTAGCCAAATTTATAAGCGAACACGCTCACCAGCAAACCACTAGACCACTGGTTGCAGCTCGCCAGCTGTGCAGCAGAAAACACACTCAACCGTAAATGATGTCTTGATTCAAAAGCTCACTGAAGTCAAACCTTGTTCAATGCTATAAGACCCAAACTCCACTAATTCGACTCGTAGTAAAATTGCCGGACAACATTTCGTAAAACAACATCTTGAAGATGTGGATTTGTTGTGGGCTTTGATCTGATATGGAGTGCTATTGTACAACTTGTTTGTGGATTTGCTTAAGGCATTCGATTTGTCGTACAACACGTTGTACAACGAATCCACAAGAAATCGAAGCAAGTGGAGCTTGGGTCTAAATGAACGCATCACTCATGGCTAAGTGTGTCTTCTACAGCTGTGCAGCGAACTATGGGAACTGCAACTTGTTCGGTCGATAAATCACAGCCGGCCGGGTATTGAAAATCATCGCCTGGCCAATCGATGGATTAGTCCCCTGTGTGCATTTATCACACTTGAGTAATAACCGTAATAGTCGTAACTAGAGGAGCTCAAACGGCACAAATCTTCGTAGAGATTAGTGCTGCCACTTAGCGCGAATAAAGTCAGCTCAGTTCGAACTGTAGCATAGGGAACGTGAATTCTTTAGAAATTTTTTTAATACAGATGGTACCGTACAAGGAGCAATCGTTAAATATGTTTACATGTAAACCCACGAAAGCGGAGGGTCGAATGAAAACTTCTCATAAAACGTTTCCCATTTAGCTTCGGTGAATATTAGAGATGCATAAAAGTATTAGGCTACATTATCATTTCATCAAAGTGTTTAATGAAAAATAAAATGCATCAAATTTGTTTTCAAGCTTCGTTAGAATTTTGCAGCAATCCCATGACCCTCTAACTGCTGGGGGAGACTGCTTCTCTTTCCTTAAAAACATCAACACAGTGCGGCTGAGCTGTTGGAACCCTTACGCTAATCCTGTGTGCGCTATCTGCCTGCATCGCTATGGTCTCGGCGTCAGGGTTATTTTCAATATCTAACAGCTCGTGCGAAGCCAAAGTTTGAGGCAGATTGTCAGTAAAACGGGCACAGGCGCGAGTGCATAACAGTAAGGCGCTGTCATAATAATTTTCCCCCTCAATTACGTAGGCATATACATCAAAAAGCATTATCCCAGCAACATCGTCAAATTATCAGCGAAGAATCTAGATGCCGCTAGCTCCGTTCCTCCACAACCAACGCAGCTGTCGTCACAAGAACAGTCTGCGGACCCAATTCGAAAAATCCGCTTTTCCGTCTGCGGTCCACATACCTGGAACCAAATTCTTCCCACATCAGAAACCTTCAATCCGCTCTGGCTCTTCATAAAACTCCCAAGACTTTCTGCCACTTATCCAGACCTTGTCCTGCACTATCGGTCTCAGTACTGTATGAATAAAACACTACGACATTTACAATTACGATCACGAAAAGTCGATGACTGACCTAGCAGGCCGGGATAGAAGGAGATCGGCGCCATGAGGTTGCGGTCACCGATGGCGGATTTCGACAGAATCCAGATGAAGTGCTTGCCGGTTTGACCGAGCTCAGTGGCTTTGTGCAGTATCCTGTCGCTCTCCAAACTGCACGCAAACCGAGCTACAAATAGTAGTAAAACTAAAGCACACTTCGTTTGACTAAAACATTATTGTTATATTAAATTAAGTAAAAAGTAAATGAACTAAGCAAAAAAAAACAAATGTGGCAGACTCCGGCATTACACAAAGGTAATCTTGTCAAATAATGATACTAATTTACTGAACGCGTAAAATACAAACTTAATTTTCGAAGAGTGAGCGTTGTAGTATTTTAATGCATGATGTTGTTTTGCAGTTAGGCTACATAATTTTGTATGTACATGTAAGGAGGTTCTCAAACAAGCACGTTTGATGTTTTAAGAGATTTCGTATACTGTTAATTAATGATTACCAGTTGCAATACAATATTTTAGACGCTTAAATAACAGTGGCGGTAAACTATCAGGTTTTTATTTGATGAAGTCGTCAATGCGTGAAAGTTAGGGTATCACAGAGATAGACTACAGGGTGGTCCAAAAAGGATACCCAGTTTTATTTTTGGGATAACTTCGGTAATTCAGCACCGATTTTAACCATTCTTTCACTGTGACAAGCAGAACTTTATGGCGCGTAAACGTAAAGTTCTTTCACCCACCGCACCTTTATTGTGTGACCACATTACCTAGCAAAACAAACCCTGTCAAAGCTACAGGGGTCTCGGAGAACAGGCAACACATAAAGATATCAATTTCGTAGCATAAAATAGTTAAGCTTACTTACTTATTCGCAGTAGTGCGTTGTGACGTCATTGTTACGTCATATCGTGTTTATTTACTTTGTTTACCAGTAATAATTTTTAGAATAAATCGTTTAATATGGGCAGAATAACAAAGGATGATCGCTGTTTGATTATGGGCTTACGAACTGAGAACTGTTTTGCTAGATAATGTGGTCACACAATAAAGGTGCGGTGGGTGGAAAAACTTCAAGTTTACGCGCCATAAATTTCTGCTTGTAACAGTAAAAGAATGGTTAAAATCGGTGCTGAATTACCGAAATTACTCCAAAAATAAAACTGGGTATCCGTTTTTTTGGACCACCCTGTATGTAGCATTGCACGTACTGTGTGGCGTAGAGCAGTATGACGCGCGCTTCTGATTTGTTCAGCCTCAGCAGCTCGTTATGTAGGTAGTTCTCATCGTCCGTGTGCAGCAGCCGTAGAACTATCAGCGTGTCGAACCTTCACGCAGACATTAATCCTATTATACCAAATTACTCTGTTTTTATCAACAGTTCTTGCGAACGGTATGAAAAATTATCAGCTGAGTTTTTACGCGCGACAGCAGAATGCTTTGCGTGTCTTAGCTATAGCCTGGGCGTCCGTCCGTCCGTCTGTCTCTCACACCTTAGATCTGTATCAAAACAGTGTAGGCTAAAATCACAAATTTTTCACTGTGGACTGCCCGAAGGACTCTAGCTTTTTTGTGACAAAATTTTTTGCTCATTGGGATGGGGTTCCTCTCGAACGAGGGTGTCAAACAGGGGCACCCTCTAAAAATCCGTATATTACCGCTATTGGCTCGTTTAACGTGAAAACAGTTGCAGATAAGCAAAAACATTTTGCTTGTCATAACAAGCACTGGTGACAAGCGTTTTGAACGTAGTAACGTGGATGACCTTAAACGACCCTGAACCTCCAAAATAATCGTTTTTAGTATTTTTTGCGGTTTCGTGATATTTCGCGCTGCGACACACATTTTAAGAGTGAACTGCGCCGAAATGGCTAAAAACAGACAAAGACAATAAGCAAACGAAATTTTCAGCATTAAACGTAAATTTCAGCAGTCCAAATCCCAACATTCTACAATGTAGGTTCAATGAGACCTGCGCAGGCGAGCGTCAAATAGGGCTACCCCCAAAAAGTGGTTATTTTACCGATATTGGCTCGTCTAACGTAAAAACAGTTGCAGCTAGCACATACATAGTTACATACTGTTCATCGTAACAAGCACTAGTGACAAGCGTTTTAGTGGTGTTAACTTCGATAACTTTGAATGACCTTCAACTTCCAAAATAGAGAGTTTTAGTGTTATTTTGCAATTTTTGGCTGCGGCGCACATGTCAAGAATGAATTCCGCCGAAACGGCTAGATATAAACTTGGGTAACCTGCGTATAAAATTTTTACCACCGAACGTACATTTCTAGCCATCTAAGTTTCGACCTTTTACATTTAAGTAGTTTTCCATACGGAGGCCTCAAATTTGGGTACTCCTTCAAGATGCATTTTTTACTACTCGCGCGCTACCTTCCTAACGTAGTGAAAAGGAGTATATGAGATCAGTGTTATATTGACGACCAACGACCGACCTCTGTTCCTGGAAGAGCCTTCCTGGAAGAACTTCAAACGGCCATATCTCCATAACGGTGCTAGATAGACGCATGGTCACTATGGACCATCCATAGAAAGTCGACCCCCGGGAGTCGAATGGTCACGTGACCGATGACGTCATTTGCGGTGTAAAAAAACTAAAAAGCAGTTAAAAGAATACATGAGAAAATAATGCGCACGAGGAGTACATTAGATTGGTCACAATCTAACTTTTTTTGTATTTTATTGCACACGGTACACTGATCGCGCAGGTGGCAGGACCGCTGCTGTCGCGCGTCACGTGAGCTTTGCTCAAATTACTTGTAAACATTGATTTCGCGTGTAAAAAGCTAAAACACTGCTACAAAATTATCGTGTGCGATAAACGAAAAAGCTAAAAATGATGCTTCTATTTGTGGAAAAAAATTAGAAATTAGCCACAATTTGAAAAGAGCAGTTTACGAAAGCATTGTAGGAGTATCTATGGCTGCCTACCTGTGTGCGCGTCGCAACTTAGCCAGACACTGGGCAGTAAAAAAGACGTAAAACTGTTTTTGGTTTAGTTTTAGTTTTTGTTTTATGGCAGACTTCGACATTATTGTTTCAGGTTTTGCATTTATCGCATACCATTTTTGTTTTTCTTTAATACAGCAGAGTAACAGCATTTATACGACAATTCCGAGAAAAACGTCACCTCTACTTTTAGGCCTACAACTATTCGAAATCGGCTCCAACGAAATGCATATAAACAGCTACTGACGCCTTGTTTACTTAGCGGTATAAATGAGTTTAAAATGTACAGCAGTTAATCGTTAGTAGCAAAATCTACGTGTTGGCAGACCAGTCATGGCTGTAGTGTGTCTTGGCCAGGTTGCGTAGAGTATCGACGAAGTAGTCACAGTCTGCAGTGGGCGCGCCCGTGACGACAGCGAACGCCTTCCAGCTGTACCGATAGAGCAGGTCCAACATGGCGCGCGCCTGATGATGCACCGATGCCGTCATTAGAAGTATCGTCGAGTCCGGTTTCGACTAAATCCATCCGCCACACATCATTAAACCGTTAGTACTCCTCAACAGCTCGTCGAATAACACGAACGAAGTTACAGAAAATCGTTACAAAAAAGACAAAGAAAAAGATGCGAATTGCGAATACCACTATTGACAAAATTTTCGGCAAATCAGCTTATTTTGTATTCGTTGATTTTGTTAACTTCTTAATGTTGTTTGTTTCCGTGCGTTAGACTAAATGAGTTTACATTTTTCACAACAATTTTATGTTTTGAAACTATTTTTTCCAAGTCACTGAATGGCGCAAATGCAACAAAACTTATTTGCTACCAGTAATGATCTTTCGTTAACTCCCGCCTATCTACACGCTGTTATACTGACACTGAATTAAGTTGCAGCAGTATCATATAGCAAAACACGTTAGCCAGAATTGCTCAAAGAATTCAAACCACCACAAAAGCTGAATCTAAGCTTACCGATACGGCTAACAGGTTTGCGATAACACTGAAGCAAACGACATTTTGTTTTTGTAGCAGTTTCGTTTTAGTTTTATAGAGTTTTTATAGCACACGTAGGTGCTGTAAGTGGAAGACATTCTGACGTCTATGGCTTAAGCGTGTGCGCTGCGCACAATCAGTTGAGTCCAGACCGCCATTTATTGTCCACACTGCGTCCGCTCCATAGATCCAAAGATTATGAGCAGCACAAGCACGGTAAAGCCAAAGATACAAATCCCCGCCGCCGTTATCAGCGTGACGTCAGATGTCGCCTCGGCGCATGCGTCGATAATTCTCGCCAAATCTCGCGCGACTCTTGCGAGACTTGAAGGCAGTTGGACAAATTGAGCGATTTCTGCAGTGACTAGTGATGCACGAGTCGCGGCAGTTATTAATTCGTCCGACATCAAGTAATCGATACCTCCTGCCCTTTCGCAGTAATTGCATCACACCAGATATCCACATCACACCTCTCCAGGGAATAAGCGCGTGGCTTTGTACGTATACACTTCATATAGAGCATGATGCATGCTGATGCAGCAGCGAACGCTCAACTTAGCTGTAGTACAGGTCTTAGATCCAAAGTATAATTCTAGAGTAAATAAACACACTCATTAAATCTGAAAATATGTGAAGCAATGAAAAAGCTCTGATAAGTTCCTAAATGCACAAAAACTGCCAAAAAAATTAACACAGCGAAAACCTTAGTGACTTTAATGCGCGACTGACGCCCAAAAAGATAAATCCCTTAAATACTGTCTGACTTGACGTATCTTCAGGACTAGGCTACTGTAACATTTCAACGTAAATTGACAGCACTCTTTTTGCATTACCGTACGTAGACTGTACAGTTTACTTCAACAAGCACGCTTTTTTCAGCAAACGCTTAATCTATGGTTACTCTGGCACACACCAGAATTATCGAATAAGCTTATACTTAATCTTAAAAGTAGGCTACATAGACTCTAAATGGCGACGGTAAAAGGCTGCTGGCATTTGAAAAAGAGGATGGACTAAGCTACTAGCTGCAGCATTGAATCAACTGAACCAATCAGTCAAAACACATTTATGTAATAGCACCATATATCGTGAACGAATCGGAAGCTTATTGAAATTCAGTTGCACCCAGCATCGGGAGAAATAAAGAAAAGTCGCCGGCGCTTATGACTGGGTTTATTAGGCCTAAACTTTATTGCAAGAAGCTATCTTTAAGAGCTTCTGCGCCTAACTTGGAAACGAAATAACCCATATTGCCTCGAATTGATTGGATTGAGCGTTATCAATAACCGATGAATTAGTCAAGCAGATGTGGAGTGAAAGGTCAGGATCAAGATCACGATGTGCACTCATAACTTTGGAGATGAAGGCCGTACTGAATTTAATTTCGTAGGCCAGCAGAAACTTGCAGAAAGTCATTATCTCAGACATCTCGTGGCTGCCGTCGCCAACTCAATAATAAACTGAGACATCGTATCTTATATACGAGTACGATTATTATCCAGAATAACAAGTAAATTTAAACTAGATATTAGCCGCACGTCTAAGTCGTTAGGCCTTATAAAGCCAAAGCACTGTTGTTGTTGTTGTTGTTGTTGTTGTTATGCTATTGGCTGGCGCTTTTTGGCTTATTGCTAACGCGTTGGTCTCGATTAACATAGTTGCTCTACGTCGGACCCGGTTGAAACAGGGATGGTTGACCGTGTGCGAGCATTACTAGTCTGAAACTCAGCACTAGACCACTTGCATACATGTACTAGAGCTACACTAACCGATGGTAGTCCAGTCATGTCAGCAGTCCACATGATGACAGGTAGACCAATGAAGTCAGCGATCTGCAGGAAGTAAGAGACGGCTGCGGTCTGGTACTGGACAAGATCGGCGTCAGTAATGTAGAAGACGGCGTTAGCTCGAGCCTCCAAGATATCTTCACACAACCCGTCCAGTATCTGCAGCACAATCACACCACACTCGGATCGACTGTTGTTGGGGCGATTGAAAATTCAAAACTTGCAGAAATTATTAGGCTATTGTTGGACGCACAGGTAAAACCGCGTATAAGTGAGCAGTTGGTGTATAGCACTTCCATTCACCTTGTTCTGTGCGTGCCTTCTTTCCGAATGTAGCGTTCCTCGTAAGCATTCTCACTATTCGTGTTCTGTCCGTCGTAAAACGACGTTTGGTCCAGCCGGTGTAGCCAACGACGCATATTAGCAGTAGGCCATGTCTTACACTAGAAATTTATTCGTAAGACGCACTGAGACCTTGATTCCAAAGTCAGCCTGTAAGTTTACATGTAGATTTACTTTAGTCATATAGGCCTACTGTGGACGTCTGACATTTTCAAGTCCGTCAAATTTCATTGCTGCATTTTTCAGCTTTGCTCTTTAGTCGATCGTTTTCCAGTTCTGCATTTTTAGCGTCACATATACTGCAGTTTTTCAATTATTTGGTAAACCGTGATCTGACAGATTAGTTAATAATAGGCAAAATGATCGCAGCTGCAAATGCAGGGCTATTTCGTGGATGTAACAAAAACTTTTAAAATAGCTGCATATTTTAATCGAATATATTAGGCAACGAAAAACATCGTGTAACATTCATTTGAACAAAATTAGCTGTAAAAATAGCTATCTGCCACGAAATAAACCAACAAAAAGACGCAAATAAGTAAGTAAGTAGTCTAAAAGATTCAAAGAGAACGAGTGATGGACGTACTTCAGGCGGACTAAATTCGCTGAGTTCAACGATGCGGTATGACAGAGTGTAAGCTGGTCGGAACGAGAACGACGAGTTGCGGTTGAGGTTTCCGATCGTCTTGAAGAAGGCGGCGCTGAGCTGACGACGATGTGAGCTGTAGCTACGACCTCGCGTGAGACAGACCACCGTCGGCGACACCGTCGCACGTGACCCGTCACGTGACCCGCCAACACACCACGCGCCGGCCAGTAGGATGAGTACTAGAGCGGCGGCGGACATGACGTCATAAACACGTGACCGCTCAGCGTGACTGTGTCGACACTGCTGACATCTGTCGTAGAAACGAAGTCAGCACACGCTTCTCCAGTAATCTATTCCATCCCGGCTATTCTAATACGTCCCTGCACAGAACGATGCAATAGTAAGCATTTGTAATCCGTCGCTACTGCACTTCAAGAGAAACATAAACAGTACGCCAAATAAATAAACTACTTACTTGCTTACCAATTATTTTTGCTCCAGATACGGCAACTACTTGGACGCGGCCTGTAATAGACACAGCTGTCAGCGGCACTAGACGTTTAACTCATTCCTGTCCGTCGCCTGCTCCGTTGATCCATGCAGTCACCCTGGCGACATCTAGTGTCAGTCGACGTCGTTTGGTTCCGGCGACAAAACGTGCCGTGTATACAAAGACGCGTGATATTTTGGGACTGAATACAAGCGTTCGTAACAAAACGATGACCCAGTCTCTTATGCGTGCGATCACGCGACGTTGGTTATGTCAGACGAATGTCGGGTCACAGAACCTCGCCACTCCTTTACGTCCCGTTACAGGTTCTTGAGTTGTCTTGGGTTGTCCCAACCCCCCAAACTCGCTATCGTATATGCTTTAGCATAGGATAGTCTAAGCTATGCAGTATTCCTTGTCACATTTAGTGCTTGATTGTTTTGCTGCTGTTGGAAGTAAATTTCCACCTAAAACTCGTTTGCTGCACATATTCCATTTTAGCTTTGTTGTATTGTATTTTCTAATTTTGTATAATTTGGTTCATGCTGCCTTTGGGCGTAATAAACGATTGATTATTAGCTTAGCTAGATAACGGGTTGACTAAGTAGGCTTAATAACGGGCTGGTGTCAAAGAACAAAGTTGCCATACACCGATCCCGGTTAGTACTCGGATAAACAACCGTCTGACGGCAAATAAGCTATCTTAGTACGCAACTCAGCCTAAGTGAGTGAACCTATCAGTAGAAGACATTAGTCTGAGATGCAAACATGCACACCGCCTTCGATGCAGTGCATAGCCTCATACAGTATCCGTGCTCTAGTGACACGGCTATATATAACGCTACAATTAACGATAAAATACGATACAGTAATTTAGCGCACGTGGACGATGGCTGCAGGCAGAAACTTTGCATTTAAAATTGCGGCAAAACCGCTGCAGATACATTGTGTTCAGAAAAAAACACCCACTCACGTTTTCTTTCATATCTCGGTAGAAAAAATTTTATTCCATTTATGTTCAATTGTCTATTTATCGTCCGGAAACATCTTGCACAAACTTGTGGCTCCATAACCCTTGATGACTCGCAAACATTTTATCAAATGTCTGACTTCAACGGTAAAAGCCATAATTTACAAACACGGAAATATGACGTCAGCATGACATCACCAGCAGCAAAAAATATCCAACTTTTCTATCAATGGTGTACTTGTTTCCTCTCAAACATTCCCTGAAAATTTTGCTGAAAACTAAACATTTTCCATGGAAATATACAAGAAAACGTGATGGGTGTTTTTTTCTGAACACAGTGAGTGACATGGCTACTATTGACAGCATATATATCGCCCTATCCAACGGTACCATCAACGATCCCCTACGACAAACGATTTAGCCACAATACATGCGTTACAGTCAAACAGACAGACGACACAGCGTACCAAAAGCTCGACCTAACTGTCGGTCAAAAATGATATATTCTTATTTTGTTCGTAATTATACCGTGTCCCAGTAAAAACGTGTTACTTATTTTTTTGAATAACTCCGTGCAGCACTGGTCAATTTTAATAATTTTTGGCATACAGCATCGCGAAGAAACTTGACGTAAAGGACTGAACCACCTCACTTTAATACTGTCGCTACACTACCTTGTTAAATGGTTGAATCGCAGCGCTTAATCGTCCTGTGGCATTCAAGCTACGCGATGTATTTAGGGCTCTTTTTCATCGTTTGATATTCGCCGGCGAGTTCAGTTTGCAGTGAATAACATCGAATTAGATTGCTGCACTGCGTGTCAAATTGGCTCAATAGGTGCGTCGACTTCAAACCGAAGTAATTATGCTGTCGTGATAACCAGTCGCAACGCTGTCGAGATCAGCATCATCATCATCATCAGCAGCAGCAGCAGCATTAGCGGAATATAGGCCTAAACGGCAAAAAAATACCGAAGTCAAGAAGGTTTGTTCATTAATTAGTAATCTTACTCACAAAGAGTCACACTCAAAACATAATTTTTACGCGCGAAAGCAGAATGCTTCGCGCGTCTTTGCCATCGTCTGGGCGTCTGTCCGTCCGTCCGTCTGTCCGTCTGTCTGTCTGTCACACTCGTGAGCTGTATCAAAACGGTGCAAGCTAGGATCACGAAATCTTCACTGTAGGCTGCCCCAAGGTCTCTAGTTTATCGTGACAAAAT
>Ga0056128_1009413_pt1 | contig 12269 bp, 14 predicted proteins | sample WorMetLIZISLAND2_FD_71113 | JGI IMG/M metagenome (GOLD analysis project Ga0056128, IMG submission 71113) | Marine gutless worms symbiont microbial communities from Max Planck institute for Marine Microbiology, Germany - Olavius geniculatus... ...
CGTCCGGGGGGGACACGTCCAGGGGGAAAATGTCCTACACCCAGCATACATTAAAGACGTAGCGCACGAGAGATATAACTAACAAGATAACACATGAGATGCAAAATGTTAAATAACGTATTAGAAAATAACGTGATCAGTAACTGAAATTGTATATATTTCACTATTTGTCGTTGTCATTGTTTGTCATATTTAGGCCCTAAGTAGTTGCCATCAATTTGTTATATTGTATATTGAAGCGATATTGATCTGTACGCAGTAAACGCAATTGCGTGACGTTTTTATATTTTGTAGATCTCATTTGTAATCAGCTTTGTCTCTGTCACATTCTGACACAACAATCTGTTCAGTGAAGCAATACTGACTGACCAACTGACCAAAACACTGAACACGAGGGCTCAAACAGTCACAAAAAAAATTTCATGGACGGCATCAAAATTTCGCAAGGTGTTTTTGATCGAATAATACGCCAAAATTGTAATTGGTAACGATTATATAATTTATCCACAAAAGAACCAATTAGGCCTAGGCATACAGCCTCCCAAAATTTTTCTGCTGCAAAGCAAAACTGCTGAAAAATAAGAATTTTCCTAATTTCAGTCAAATTTATTGATATTTTGACAACGTAAAACATCGGCAGTAGTTTTTTGAGAATTATAATTTAACTGACATTGCAAGTTGTTATTCGTTCGTGAACCATCTACAGTTTTCATCGTGCATCGTGGAAAGACATACATGTACTAAGCACTAGACTGTCGAGTCTTCCGCGAGTGTGTCTACTAACAGAGAGCCATACAAGAACCATGAATTGGTTTCGACATTCGTAGTCAATGCCAGCGGCGAATATTCAGCATTCGTCAGTCCAATTGCAGTGTCGGCGGTCGTCGGTGCGAAGCGCTCTGCACGGTGAGTGGTGGCAATAGCATACGCCGGCCGGGTGTCCAGTTAATTGTGGCTTTGCTGCCACAGGCAACCAACCAACCGAATGTCGTTTGCCGATCGTTGCAGCTATAGTCGACAACATGCAAGAAGACGACAATCTATAATATACGACTGAATTAATGCCACGTTTGGTCAACGGCAGTAACTACGGAGCATGCGTTTCGTGTTGATACATCGAGCTCTCTGCATCTGTAATCAGCTTTGCCGATCACTCCATGCGATCTGTGATTAAATTTTGCCCGACTTTTAAATATTTTCCTAAATACGTAACATTTTGTTTATTTACTGTATTGTTTGACAGCGACAGAATCCTGCTCCATCCAACGACATAAATCACACAATGACGGATCGGTTCCGCGACTGACCAACTATCGATCTGTCCACAATACCCTGTTTACACGATGAAGCTGGCTCGACGAGCTGGCTCTAGTTAGCTAGACGAGCCAGCTCGATGTTTGCCTGATCGTGTAAACGGGGTATAACGCAACGCCTGTAGTCGATACTTTTGTGTTCGATCGGCGACCACAACAAATGGTTCAGTGCAGCACGTGCAAAGCAACACGTCTTAGCATCTGTTTTGTGCTCTAAATATTCCTGCCCAGTTGATACGGGAAAGAGAATCGCTCAGGGTAGCCGACACCAATCGTTATGCAGACGACAAAAATCAATACAAGTCGTCGCCGTCCTGACGCCGTGCATAACTTATAGTTCAATGTCCCAAAAGAACTTCCAATTTTTGAAACTTGATAACTTCATTCAATATCATTTCATTTTCAAAATCATTTTACTGATATTCTCAGTGATAAATTTGCAATAAAGCGATCGCTAAAATCTAAAGTATCCGTGGCAACGACGTGCCACTTTCGCATCCACAGAAAATAAATAATTAATGCTTATAAAAAAATTTACGAGCAACACAGCAATACAGTCCATGCAGCTTCATTTTTACCGTTGCACTTTTGTTGTTTGTGAAGTTTTTGTAAATAATAACAAATGATACTGAAATAAATAAGCAGCTTTATTTTTTAATATTTAGTATCACACACGTAGGTAGTAGGCCTACATTTGCAGTGGGCTATACCGCAGCCAGCATCAAAGCCATCCGTCAACTTCATTAGAAAAATGATTATTATATTGGTATGTAATAAAATACAGCAGCACTTCTTATACAATTTACTGGCAATTTTCGGGTAATCCCACGCACCTTGCGAACGCTTTTCTGGAAGAGTTTAGCGAAGTCTCTATTGCGAACGACTTCGATCATCTCTCGCGCGGAGTGATGCGGAGATACCAACTCCTCACTCGTGATGATTCTGTGCAGGCGCTGCAACCAACAACGTACGACGATCTGACTTGCATTACACACAATCACGGCAAAAGCAACCAATGTGCCGAGTCGCAGTTCAAAAATGTCAAAGATCACGGTCCTCGGACGCGAAGAACCTTTAAAATGACGCATGTTTTCGGATGTCCTAATTCACCATCAACGCCTGAGTCGCTCGGCAACTGGAAGGACGACCGTATATCATGTGGGCACTCAGCGTCGATGACGTCAGATCCTTTGTTAGCATTTAGACACTGACATTATTGTATCCATTTCAGATGTTATGTTAGGCGCCCTTGTTTACATCTTATGATATTTTACGGCGCCGTTGTCTTATTAGTAGTATATTCCCAATAGTAAAGATTCCCGGGGGTTAAAAACAAATCTGGAATGGCTATTGGTCCGGCAAATCTATGAAAAAGCTATCGGTATGCAACTGCAAAAGCACCGAGTTAAAACGTTAGATTGTCACAGAAGTACGCTAGAATAAAAAACTGGGTCTCTTTGTCGTCACCGGAACGGTTACTAATTTTCTGACTCATATTGCTGATGAACTCCAGTGCTGAAGCATTGAAGGGCACTAGGTTTTCCACCGTTATAATGGACTCGAAAACGTAGGACGCCGTGGTAAGATTATATGAGTTGCCGCGTAAATAGTCTCATTGAGAGTTAATATTCTGTCTATCTCACTACTGATGCAATATTCTTCACTGAGACAAAGCGTACTACTGGTATACCTGGCTCCAGAACATCATGGATGGACTCTTCCAGAAGCTCTTGCCGGGCTTGCGTCGCCAGTAGCTGACGAGCCACTTGAAGATGGCGTGCTCGGCGAACATGAGAACGATGCAGACGACAATGCCGACGACCAGCAGAAGATAGAGTCCAGCGTGCTGGTCGAAGTTCATGGGATTCGCCTCTCCCTGTAGTTGGCCGTCGTTGGAGTGGTAAGCGCAGCGGCTTCGTTTGTAGAACAGTTCGCGTAGATCCTCGATGAACCCGCTGTCGTGGTACTCCAAGATCTTCTCCGTCAGCTCCACCTGCAAGCACCACATATTCTCACATATTATCGGCTATTCTGAGTTAGTGATTCACACACGCATTGGCATTGGCAGAAGACGTTGCATAGGCCTATGCCACGCTGACAGTTCTAAATCAGTATGTCAAGATGGACATTCAGTTCACAGATAAGTTTATAGAGCACACAATCAGTGCAGTCGTAACCTAAGCGGCAAATGCCCAGCCAAAATTTGGACTGTCGAAAATCTGTCGGATATAAAAATTTTGAATACATATACATGTAATCTTTTCGTGCCGGAAATCTGCAACTGTCTGTCGGAATTCGGTCGAATACGTGTATATGCCTTTGTCTGTCGGGAAAATGCAACTTCATGCCCCGCCTACTTTTTTAACGTCAGCGAGAAGCCCACTCAATAAGCTTCATCAGCGCGTGAAAACGAAAAGCGACAGAGTCTACAACTAGATAAACTACCCTGGATGTTTATTCCATTTGTGTAACTGTTACAAATACCATTCTTTGGTGAAACAAAGGTATATGCACACAGCGGCGGTTGGTTTGGCGCTACATTTCGGTTTCAGTTAAGTCTACACACGTGAATCGACTAATGAGTTTGGTGATGCGTTTTTCACTCGTCTCCAACTCGAGCAATCGACCTGAGATACAAGCGGGACACGGCGAAGACACAAGCCGCAAACAAAAGCCGCCCATCAGCGACCCAGCCACGTACACAACGTAAGCCTAATCCAATTATGCCCAGGCGAGCCGCTCGCAGGTACTGAGTGCAAACATCAGCCGGTGTCACATTAAAATGTCTCCCCAATGAAAAATCCGCACGGGGAGAGATAAGTACGAATTTGATAAGTCTCCCTCTCATTAAAATATTGTCGGTTCCATAAAGTCTCTCCATTATAAAATTGCCCCCACTCCTCAAAAAAGTTTCCCCTGGCCGGCAATTTACCGGCAAAAATCGGCCCCGCCCGGCGGCCGATTTTTGCCGGTAAATTGTCGGCCCAGGGAGACTTTCCTCAGGGGGGGGGCGATCCTATAACGGGACATCTACGATCGACTGACCTTTAGGTTGGAGTTCTTGGGCAGTCCGATGCCGTACGCGTCTTCACCGAAGCCGCTGCGAACGAGCCGCAACTGACACTTGGCGTCCATCGTCGTCCGCACGTACTCGACGATCGGCGAGTCGTCGATGTAGGCGTCGATCGAATCGTTTCTGTACACAGCCGAGTTCAACCAAACCAACATCTTGTCAACACATGCACAGAAAGAATCGTGTGCAGATCTGCAATGTGGCGATATACATTAATTGGCGACGATATGGACAAAAGAAAAGTGACACCTTTTTACGGCCCACGGTGTGCTGCATGTTTAGTACCGAAGACCTGACTAAAGTGCTGATGTTAAGAAAGTTTTCTAGCAGACATGAATCTACACCGGCGCATTACATTTTGCATTATTATCTCCGCCAATGAAAGGAAGTGAACAGTAGAGGAGATTATGAGATTGGTCGTTCTGTGTGTCCGTGAGTGTGTCCATCCGTGTGTTTCTGTACATGTACTTTGAGGCGCCATCTCTATAACAGTGCCAGATAGACGCATGGTCACAATGTAGTAGTAGTAGTTGTTGTTGTTGTAATGTTTAAAAACTTCTACATTAGTGGAGATGTGCACTCTTACGAGTGCCTTCTAGTTTACTGCATAAAATACCCAAGCAGACAACATGCAATTTTCCGCAACCAGTTGTCCAATTTTAACAAGAAAACCCAGCTGTCGCTGACACGCTACAGCCTATACAGTTCCTGTTGCAGTAGTCTACTGACTTTCAAGGCCATCCAAGGTCGATGGTTTTCATCTCATCTGAAAGAGCGTACGCGATTTTCTAATAGTGATCAATAGCACAGCAAGCAACCTAGGCTCTATCTCGCACCGTTTAGCCACAATACATGCGTGACACACAAATGGACGGACGTATGTTGTGATTATACCTACCGCAGTACCGCACCTTCGTAGAACCATAGGCTATCGTAATGCGCAAGCCGTTTTTACGGGACGTGTGGCCACGATGGCCGACACGATAAGTAGACCGCGAGACCATTTATATGATGTGTCTTAAAACGTCCCTTTATCAACCAGTTGTCAAAATTTTTGGCAGATTGTGTTTACAAAAATTTGCAATGAGACGATTATAATAATTAAACTCACCTGAAAAAAAAACTTTATCACAACTTCCAAATTTATTCATGTTTACTGCTACATATTAAACATAAAGATCTTAATTTTAGATCCAATTTATGTAAATAAGTAAAATAGAATAAAAGCACGGTAATAGGATATATTCCAAATGTCATCCTATAATTAGATTATATAAGTTCAGATCAAGCAATTGTGGTTCAGCACTCAGTGGACTGGAGAAACGTAGTCTAGTAGTAAGCTTAACTACGAGCTGGTTTTCGACGTCGATTAGAATAAAACTATAAAAGAAATAATTGCTAAAGAAATGTAAATTGTTCAAGAAATGTAAAAAGTAGACACGGAGTAGCCTACTCACAGACAAAGACATTGCAAAAATAAAAAAATAGGCTATAGTTCTAGCAGTAAACATGACTGAAATTGCGATCAAGATTTCACAGTGCAGTGCAGTTATTCACCGTTTTTGTGCATATTTCGTAGCTGGCTCATATTTCGATCGGCGTTACTCAAAAAAGGCAGGTGTAATTTCGTAAAAGGAAATCTTTATCGGCCTCTGCTGCAGTAGCCATTCCTGCGGAGACATATAGGCCCAGTCCAACGAACGGCGTCGCAGCACCGTCGTCTGATTTACAGTCTAAAATCCTCGAACGAAACCGCCGGACAACACCAACAATTTGCAGATGGAAAATAGCCGTAATGTAACAAATCAGCCGTAGACAATGGCCGCCCGCCCATGGCGTGTTTTGCAATGTCCTCCCAGTGTTCGCTGGTGCGCGAAACTCGCTATGCCTACCGCAGCGACAGCAGCCACTCCGCGTCGCCGTCATAAAACCAAGCAAATGACCGCTACGTGAATAATTATGGCCCTCGCCGATATTACATGGCAGTCCATGTTGACTTCCGACCTGGCCGGAAAATAAATATGCTGGCCTCTTTTTGGACCACGGCCGCCGCCTTTGCGACATAACGAGCGTACATAATATTACATCGCCACCGTGGACCTACGCCATAATGCAGGAACGGCAGACGCATGGCTTATGTCGATAGTTATCATTCCGGCAAGATCGCCATCTGATTGAATGAAGGTACAGCAATATTGCTGGTTGTTGCGGTATATACCTAGACTTACGTGTCCAAAAAACGGTATTTTGCTTCGACTTTTAGTTACTCACCTCTAGTTAGACGTATTTTGTGGTGCACAATCAAAACGTTCACATAAAATTACTGTTCAGCCAAAAATAAATGACCCTATGCAGCTGCTGGATACATTTTCTGTGCTCTAGAAACCAGATAGACTTCAAATGCCTTGTCGCGAAACGCTCACAGCGCTTACAAGATTCCCTAGGTGTATTTGAGGAGATTACTTTATGGAAAAAAGGCAAAGAAGCAGAAAAAAATGCATACAGAAAATAAGAAAAATATGTTGCAAACTAGAAATACGTTCTGTGGAACGAGGCATCTGTCCCATTGCCACGATATGATCACTTTAATTCGACAAAATGTCAGACAAAGCTAGGCCTAGACAGACAGGCAAGACAGATATATACACAACGCATAGCCAAATATGGCACAATATGACAGTAGGACAATGTTAAATATTAATCACAAACGTACTTATAAAATCGTAAATAGACATTCTCAGTAGCTTTATCAAGAGGGATAAAAATAGCACTCATACAATCATCGCTATTATCAGATAATAAAGCCGCCCAGAAAATATTATGCATAAACCCAGATTTGAAAAATAGACGCTTGTAAAATTTTACTCTTCTTACAAGAAATTCATAGGTAACATTAAGCCTACCAAGTCCATATATAACAGCTTTGACTGATTCCCATCGCTGGTACCCAAAAATTCTCCGAATAACATTATATATAGCCTAGCAGCTGCGTATAAGGGGAGGGGAAGTTTGTGCAAACAGGGCGCAATTAACTTTTACGGGGACCGAGTAATACCGCTTAGAAAATCTCCATTTGCTGTAATGCAAAATCTTGTAACTTTTAAATGGTTGCTACGGCAACAGGGGTCGTTAGAAGGTAAATTAAAATGACACTGTTAGATTGCCCGACTCCGAAAATAAAGGGGGTAGGTAAACACAGCGCGCAATTATCTTTTACAGGGACCGAGTTATAACGTTTTGAAGTCCCCATAGGCCGTAATGCAAATTTTTAAAAATTGGAGTAAAACAGGGGAAGGAGTTATCGGATTTTTATCCCAAACAAACTCGATCTTACTTTTCAGGCCCCGAATCACTGTGCAAAATGTTATCAAAATTGAATCAAAATTGCGCCGTAGGAGTGTTTACAGACAGTCTGACAGACTAACAGAATGACAGACAGACGCAAGTAATTTTATAATCTGTCCCATGTTATGCTATAGCAATGGGACAGATAAAAAGAAGTATTCCGTGATGCTAGCTTACATAGCCCTAAAACAAATTTTGTAGCAATGCTTTCTGTCTCTGGACCGACTGTTTGGAATAATTCTGTCATCCGAACTAAGACATTTATATCGACTCGCAGTTTTGCTCTTGGTTTTGCCGTCATCTAAAAGCTTACCAGCTTCGCCTCGTGTTCAAATGATTTCACTCAGTTACGTTCTAATGCACCACTGCAGTATACACGCACTGGGAAATGTTTAATTCTTGGAAATGTATAGCGGTGCATCGTCGCAAATGTTTAATACCAAGTACTGCATTGTACGATCATACACTACAGTATCGAAGAACTGACAGATGTGCCGATGCCAAGAAAGGTTTCTAGCAAACATGTCGCCATGTTCGACCTACAGTGGCGCATTACATTTTGCGTTATTTACTACACGTACGAATCAGCACGCAGAAACAGTGCCTTACACCAGTTACACTTTTACAGCATCCTAGTCGAGACAAGGCACAAATGGCGTACTGCAATTGCGTCTACTACACAGAAACAGCAAGAAAAAAACACTCCGTCGAAAATTGAAGAACATGCAAAATTATATAGGTACTTGTAGTCTTCAATCTACCGTGCAACTGACACTGGACAACACTTGCCTTTTACGGCGATGACCTTGTACACTTGCTCTGATTTCTGGACTGTAGCACGGGTTTACTGAAAATGCTAAACATGAAATTGGAGGGAAAAATACTGTATAAAAATAGATTATATTATCACATAATGCGCGTCGGTTTTTGAAATATTGTAGAAACACAAATAAACCGTATAATATTTGAGAATAATATAATAATTCAAAACTGTTTTGTTGCCATTCCCTCACTACTGTCACGGTACTGCGACAAAGCCACGCGTTTGTCGGTCGTCATTTTGGTCACCCTCTCGATGTAGTCTACCTACTACATCAAAAGTATAATAGTGCGTTATAGCCCGTTTATACGATCCAGCTGGCTCGACGAGCTGGCTATATGTTAGCTGGACGAGCCAGCTCGATGTTTGCTCGACGTTTGCTCGATGTCTGCTCGATGTTTGCTATGATTTATGCATGCTTCATATTTGCTCGATGTTTGCTCGATCGTGTAAACGGGGTATTAATTAACGCGTTAGCGCCGTTAAAAAATAAAGCTTCGACAGCACTAAAATAAAGGTAAAGGTAATAAGCACAATGATGAAAAGAATGACGAGAGACAGCGAGTGAGACTTACAGGAGCATGGCGAGAGCAGTCTCCGCAGACAGGTGAGACGGATCATAGGTGCGCACCTTAGTCAGCAGGCGCGGGTTTACCTGACGAGTGACGTCTTCTACGGCAGTGCCTCTCAGCAGCACGACGTTAGTCGCCAGCAGCTACACGCGCATGCGCACAGACGTCACACATCTAATCACGCACCTGTCGTCATTCGTTACGTCATTACAACAATCGAGACGTGAATGAGTTGCCATCGAGTGACTGGCGTGAAGCAACGTACAGAAGAGACGAGACGCTATTGCGACGCCGTTAGTAATTTATATTAGCATGATCGACAAATCAACATTCATTAAACAAACAGGGGTGCCGGCCCAGTGCCCACATGATATCCAGTCGTCCTCTTCCTAGCAATACGTACTCGCCCGCTGCACTGCGCCATCCAGACCTAGCCCCTACTGGCCTTTGACTTTCTGAGTTGAAAATCTGCATACCGGTTGCCATATTTTGAGAATAGTTCATATCAAGTTTGATTTTTCTACGTTTCGAGTTGAGACTCACCGGTAGTACAGCACAAACAGACGAACAAACAGACAATTGGACGGACGGAAAAGACTTATAACATGACTTGTTAGGACGGCCGGATAATGACGATGTGCAATAAAACAACGAAACCAATATGCGATGCGTGTATTACGCACACCGTTATTAACTCAAGTTGTTTGATACAAAATGGTTGATTGCGATACGTCTTATCTTAGGCACATCGTTATCACCTGCCTGTTTCTGAATAGTCATCTCAAAACTAAACTGAACTGTTTAGCACAGCTTATAGCGTCAAATTCAATTAAGATTAGCACTTTCGCAAATGGGCAAACAGTAATTTGCCTACTAAACTGAATGACAGACTAATTAATTGACTGGCTGACTGATCAACTTGCCTGAGGATCGTGAACGCCAGTGATAGCAACGGCTGCGTTCTTGCCGGCGAGAAACGCGGCCAGGTTGGCCGTGTAACTGGAGTAGATAAAAATGGACGCGCCCGCCCAGAAGTTCTGCAGCCACTTGGACGGCCAGGCTTTCGGCGACTTGGTCTTGATGGTGTGCTGGAAGAGGATCGCGTAGACCATGTTGAGACCGGAGCCGAGCGTGTAATTGGTCTTGCGCTTGCGGCCCCACGGGTTGAGACCGAACGGACTGTTCCATTCGAGAAGACTGAGCGCGACGGCGACGACCGTGGCGCTGACGACGATGCTGATCCAGACCCAGCCGTCGAAGGGCTCCATGAACGCGTATATAGGCGGCCGACGCTCCTGCTCCGACACGACGATCGAGAAGCCGGCGTAGAAGTAAGGCGCCGTGAAGTCGATGACTCGACTACGAGACCGCGTCACACTGAATGCCGCGACCGCCATCTGTGCCGACCCGTTCACCAGATCACCGACCAACCCGGTCCAGTGCTCCCTGCCGGCAGCGTCGACCGTCGCGTGGCCGAACTGTTCGTCGGCCGTCACGTACAGCTGGATGTCAAACTTAAGGTCTCGAGCCAGCCGCTCGAGCAACATGATTGACAGTCCCTGACAACAGCTGACAGACAGACAGACAGACATTTTCTAAAGCGCTGCTAAATTATTCATACTGAGCCTAGACTGTTTTTACTGCTGATGGCACAAAAACGAGATGCGTTAGTCTGCATTTCAATCGCTAGCACCAGGTAATGTTAATTGCGTATTGTCATTAAAATACACGTTTAATCTGCATTCTAACGTTATGTAGTTTGGAAAAGCGAAATATACAAAATAACACAAATACAGACTTGTGTGAGTCGCATAGTGCGTTTGTCTGGCATTAGTGAATTAACGTTTAAATATTAATGCGTGATTCACATTTTTCACATCGTTAACTTCTGTCTGAATTTGGTATCTGGACCAGTATGTCATTTGATCCAAACCAGGGCTAAAAGGCAACAAATGGAAGCATGCAGTGAACTTTTCATGAAAAATTTGAATTAAGTTCACACATTATCGATTGTCATTGTGCGGTGTGTATAGACTTACTACAAACCTGACGTTGTACGGGTGCGAGACGTTGTGCGTGTTATTTTCGAAGTCCTTGAAGATGTCGTCGAGCATCTCCTTGTCCTTGGTGTGGACGCGGAGGCAGGTGACCGAAGTCGTGCAGCTCTCGCTGATGGCGCTCTGTTCCATGACGAACGGTTCGGCGACGGCCGTGACAACACGCAGGGTCCGACGGCCGCGGTCCGGCGGTCCTGAGACCGTGTCTCCCGGCCACAGAACCGTCGTGAACCTCACGCCGTCGCTACGCACGTCGCCGATGGGCTGCGTCCACACACAACGATCACGACCCGATTAAACAAAAAATTTGAGCTAATGCTCACGAGACGCGCGAAAGCCTATAGCAGTTCCTCTTCGCAAACTGTCAGTCTGTCTCCAGCCTTATCGTCGCGGTTCATTCTTGGATTTTGTGCTGCAGCAGAAGATCGCAAAAATTAATAATAAACAGCATGTCTGTACCTATTTGCAATCGTTTTCACGCTACACCAAATAGTTGCGGTAAAATAATCACATTTTAGGAGGGATAGCCGTGTTTGACACTCGCCTGCGCCGGGCTCCATAAACCTAGGTGATCGAGACTTGGACTGCTAAAATTTACGTTTAATGCTGAAAATTTCACACGCAGGTTATCTTGGTCTAACTCCAGCCATTTCGTCGCAATTCAGTATTGAAATGTGCGCAGCATCCAAAAATTGCAAACAATTCACTAAAAACCCCTTTTGGGAAGCTTCAAAGTCATTTAAGATCATCGATGTTGATAAATTTAAAAAGCCTGTCACCAGTGCTTGTTATGATAAGCAGCATGTCTGTGCCTATCTGCAACCGTGTTCACGCTACGCGAGATAATTGCGGTAAAATAATCACTTTTTAAGGGGGTAGCTGTCTTTGACGCCCGCCTGCGCCGGCCTCCTTGAACTTAGGGGGTCGGACTTGGACTGCTAAAATCCCAGTTGAATGCTAAAAATTTCATACGCAGGTTGTCTTGGTCTATCTCCAGCCATTTCGTCGCAATTTAGTGTTGAAATGTGCGCTGCATCCAAAAATTGCGAAAAATTTACTAAAAACCTCTTTTTGAGGGGTTCAAGGTCG
>Ga0056128_1009414_pt1 | contig 12269 bp, 6 predicted proteins | sample WorMetLIZISLAND2_FD_71113 | JGI IMG/M metagenome (GOLD analysis project Ga0056128, IMG submission 71113) | Marine gutless worms symbiont microbial communities from Max Planck institute for Marine Microbiology, Germany - Olavius geniculatus... ...
TCGTGTTGAGAATGAAACGACCTTGATTTCTGCAAAAAATCGTGTAGATCTAAGCAGTATTTCTGAAGTTAGAAGCTATATAACAGAGTGACCCCGTTTTTTGGGCCACCCTGTAGAGTCTTCCAGACAGCCGATGGTGAAGATTTGGTGATCCTACCTTGCACCGTTTTTGACATATCCACCGGTGTGACGGACGGACAGACAGACGGACAGACGAACAGAATTGCGATGGCTAAGACGCGCTACAGCAGTAGCTGCTGTTGCGCGTAATAAAATTATCGTTATCGTTATCTTGGAGAGCGACACTGCATGCTGTTTCTGTGTTGCTATGGTAACAGGAACTGATGAATGATTCAGGGACAGAGAGGGGCAGCAATATTAGTGATGCTAAGAACCGATACACGATGCTCGAGTTCGCGCTGCTTCATTTCAGAAATTCGCCCTACAGGTGATCATTGACAATCGTTTTACCATATACGAAGGTAGTAGCAAACCAATAAAACAAAATAGTTTATGCAAACAAAATATTGTTTGCCATAAACATTATGTTAACCATTTTTTACTAACCCACTTACTTATTTCCTTGCTTATTCACATGTATTTTAGTTTTCAATACAAAAGTGGATATACCTCGCGTTGTTTGGGACTTATCTTTTCTAGTCAGTATTTGGTAACTGTACCATGGTGTAGCATGCAAGTAATTTATGATTTTTCCCTCTTTTTTTGTTTTTTTCTGTTTTTTTTTAAATTTTAATTCTCCCTGTAAAATAAGAAAATAACACACTTTTGGCTGCAAAGGAGTCTTAGTTGAAATTGAATTCGTTGCATTTTAGACTGACTGCGAACGCGTTTGACAAGTTTGGTAAAGTAAGTAAGTTAGTAAATAAATAAGATAAGTAGAATGTGAATTTATATAGCACATATCGTTAAATTAACCTCTAAAAATCTCAGTTCAAACAACTTTTTAGTGTCATTTAATGCAGGTGTTACAGCAATTTTGAAAAATGTGTCATTAAACGACAATAGTGCAAACTTAATTTAACTTCATGATGTGGGTGTCTTCCAAGTTTTCACAAAAACTGCTGACTGTTATGCTTTTGTTGTTAGATAATAATGTAGGCCTTTAACTTAAATTTAGCAAAAAAACGGGAATGGTCAAACGCTAAAAATCTATTTCAGGTTGGTGAGTTATTATTGTTTGCTACTAATTATTTTAATTTAATGTTGTTGAAAGGTTGAAAAATTCACGTGGAAACAATTCGACGTTGACTCAACAAGCAGTCGAACAGATCTCAAATTCACGACTTCGCAACGGTATGTCACAAATTTGTCATTATCAGTTGCTTTCTGGCAGGGGAGTCAGTTGTCCTTTTCTAAATTTTAGCCCTCGAAAAAAATTTTACTAAAATTTTTTGGGCAAATATATTCTTAATTTTGGGCTTAAAATTGAGATAATTTACTGGCAAAATTAAAATTCTGGGCACCCTGTCAAAAATTTGCAGCTACCTGTTGAAATAATGCAACTTTCTTACTCCCACTTTTTAACCCACGACCCAGCTGGTTACCCCATCTTTCCTATCTGACTATACCTTGTTATATACTGACCACGTTAAAGCTGAAGTACTGTAGATAAGCATCTTTCTAAATATCGTTAGTAAACTTAAAATTACTGCGTTTAGGCCCATTTGCTGCGGTTTGTGAGCTTTGATTAGGATTGTTGAACCGAAGTACTGCACGGTAAAAATTTGATGGATGATAAAATTGTCCAGGAAGAGACGAGAACGGTTGGACGTGGCAGGAACAAGTAGAGTTGGTGAAATGGTCACGCGTATGTACCCTCAAATGATATATAGGCTACAGTCTGAATATCAACGTAAATTGTACAATGAACTTGTCCATAAATGACGAAATTTTGTAACAGCTACAGTAGTTACTGTGCTTTCAGCGTGCAGTGGTATAGAGGCTAATTGGACTCGTAATTTTGAAGTTGCAGTTTAAATCTCGCCATGGATCATTTGCAAGCAACTTTGAGCAAATTGCTAACCTGTACTCAGGCCAACTCAGCCTCCTACCCTCAGTGGGATAGAAATGAGTAGTAGCTCACGGGTTACAGAGTGAAGGCCAATATACTGTGGCTGATTGGAACGGTGGTATGTCTGCTGTTTGTGCTACGGGTTTAAATGTTCGCTGGCAATGGATGGCCGCATAGCGCGCTGCGGTATCGTTAGCTCATGTCAATCAGTTGTCACTTGCCCGAATAATGTACAGCGCTTCTAATTACAAATGTGACATATGTACCTTACCTTTTATTTAACTTTGAATATGCTCAAGTCTTTCTGTTTTATTTCAATTAAGAAATTGGAGTCAACTGTAAACACTGTGTTGTCACTCGTTAGTAACACTAAGAATGTCTTAAAATAAGCCCGTTAGTCGCCACTTAGTTGAATGGTTGTTGTTTTTCGTTTTTTATAAGCATGACAGGGACGACCCTTTGGGTTTGAAGTAGAAGCCCTTGTAAATTGCAGCAATGACATCATGTTTTTTCTGTTGTATTTTGCTCTTTCAGGGCAGATTTTTGTTTTTATCGACTCCGTTTTGCCCATTCCTGTACTTGCTTTTTGGGTTGTGGATGATTGATGTTCTCGTCACTTGTCTCCAGTAGCCAGCTCAGCAGCATTTCCTTTGGTCTCTCTTTTCCTTTCTTCCTCGACATCTTGGCACACAAAGTAAATAAATGCGACATGACATGCGGCAGTGGACGTCGATAATGCTATACGTTATATCAGTGTTTGAATTGTGAAAAATTAGCTTTTCGACGGTCGGAGCGTGACCAAAATTGTGACGTAAATCATATGTGTATAGCATATAGTTGATTCCCCCCAGTACTTAATTTGACAGTGTAATAGGGGGGGAATTGAGAAAACAGTTGGAAAGGTTCAACCCCCAATCTTTCTCCTTCCGGCAATCAAACACTTGGTTATAATGTTTGTGTTGTGCAGTCACCAATACAAGCTTCGCTGCTGAAACTGGATTCGTCGCTCAACAAGACGGCTGTCGAATGCTTTGTCTGTAGGTGTCGCGTTGGGTGTTGTTCTGATTAAAGTATGCAAGTAAATGAATAAATGATTGCACAGATGATTAAATAAATAATAAATAATAAATGATTGCAAGTCAATGAGGCAGTCACAGAATGTAAACGTAACTGAAAGGGTAGCATGCGGCATATAAATTTGATGTTATTGTGCAGCTCGTCCTCATAGGCCGTAATACATGTCTTGCCCGTCCGTCCGTCCTCCGTCCGTTCTGTTGTCTATCTGTCCATTTCGTACCGGCTTTTAACACTAAAATGAAAAATCGCAGCGAAGCCAAAATTGACGTAAATATTTCAAGAATAACAACGAACAGATTTGTCGGTTTAAGAGGTAACAGCTCTAGGCAGACGGCCGGACATTCTGTCGGCATTGGGTCGACATATTTTTTTAGTTTTTGTTTTATTTCACACATTCGATCGTCTGAAACGAAAATGAAACAAAATTGTTTTTTTTTGTATTTTATTTATTTTTGTTTCAAGTGTCAGGACAACTTGATGCGATTATTGCGAAATTTACTTGATTAAGAATTTTAGTCAATTATTTTTTTTACACAGTCAGTTATTTTTAACAGTCAATTGATTTATTAATCGGTTTTTTCTGCAGCCATACTTTTTTGTTTTTTTTTCAGCCCACCGTACTTAAATAACGGCCGAGCTATTGGTATAAGTTGTCGTCTGTCCGTCTGTCACAGATGTATTGTGGCTAAGCATTATGTTGTAAGGGAAAACTTTTTATACGATTAATTAGTCATGTGTGTTAAACTTTGGCACGCAAAATTTTAGCCATCTAGTGCAAGGGGAACATTTTCATATTGGGGTTGAATGGACGCGGGGTAGGAAATTCAACGGAAAACTGGCCGTATCTGGGAAGCGGTGAGAGATACGACCAAGGTTATTATTAATCACTAGTAGGAAGTGGCATACGCCATGTCAGACGAAATGGGAATCATTGATTTTAAATGACTTTGATATTGATATGACGAGATATTTCGGCTAAACGGTGCCAGATAAGGCCTAGGTTTCTATTGATCACTAATAGGAAGTCGCATAATGCCTTTTAAATGACCTGAAAATCATCGACATTGGATAACCTTAAAGACCAATACGCTCTATTGTGACTGAACGGTGCGAGATAAGGCCTAGGTTACTATTAATCACTAATAAAAAGTCGCATACGCCCTTTCAGATAAGGTGAAAATCGTCGACTTTGGATGACCTTGAAAATCATTGAAAACCAGTACGGTCGGCTATCTTAGCGACAGCTGGGTTTTTTGTTGGTTATTTTATGCAATGATTTGCGGTTCCGATTGACATGCGGCGGCTGTGCTGCGTGTCTATAGATCTGATGCGGTACATGGGAGACTTGGACCCGTCACAGACGAGGTCGGAGCGGGAAACTCTGGACAGTGTCTGGAAGATCATCACGGCCAGCTGCGAACACGCCAGTCTGGCCGACGAAATCTACTGTCAGATCCTCAAGCAACTCACTAACAACCGCAGCACCAGATCGTAAGAGACATTTACAATAAGTAAATCAGTAAGTACCAATGTATACAGGGTGTGCCAAAAAATGTCCCAACTTGTTTTTGCCAAGACGGTAGGATTATGTAAGGTACACGCATTGTCCACCTCAAATATTTATGTCAACGCACTACCGTGTAAAACACGACAATGAGTATACCTTACATATTTTTGTTGTCTTGGCTATCTGTGTATCAAAAATTATAAAATTTGGCAGAGATTTGACGAAGTTATGACAAAAACAAATTGGGTCATTTTTGGCACACCCTGTATAATAGTTCCAGTATCTCACAGGAAAATCAGGGCGCATCTGAGAGGTGCACTAACAGGCAAGATAAGCGGACTGAAAATAATGAGTCTTAATGCGACGTTTGAAGGACTTATCAACGACAAAAGCAGCTCAATAACTACAAAAATATATCAGCCCAGTGTTGACATATCGTGCGGCCGTACGTTTGTCTAAAGCGGCGCTACCATAACCCTACCTCTACCTCTACCACTGCCTCTAACCCTGACCCTAGTTTTTGATTTTTACAACTGAAAATTGTCACACCAATTACTCCCACGCTCGGGAACATTCCAGCCAATTTTGGTTTTCCTGCGTTTTTTTTTGTTTCGGAGGGACGGACAGACATATCTTGTACGATACAATATGACAAAAGTTTGCAGTTAAAAACTGACAAACAAGCTGCAAGTTTGATCTAGCACACAAACGAAAAACTAAAATGTTTAAAATAAAAATGAAATTTGGGATACTGAAATTGAAGTTCAGTTATAATATAATTCAAGAGAAGCGCATTTTGCATATATGAATGTTTTTGTTGGTTTAATTGACATTGTTTCACTTTTTTATTTTACTTTTTGTTTTTTTTTGGTTTTTGTTTCTGCTGCGTTTTTTTTGACACAAAACTCAGGTCAGTGATCTGCAAAAATGCTTTTTTGGTAAAGTATGAGGCGGGTACCTGCTTGAAATAGAATTTTTAGCTTTTTAAGCTATACGTATAAACCATCTGATGCTGATATAGCTTACCTTGCAGAAGGGGGAGGCGAATATCAACGAAGTTACGCTTCGTCGTGCCCGGTTACTACCGTCACTAAATTGGTAAGACATCTCGGTATGTAATGAGACACCCACATCAACTCAGCCTGGTCATCTCTCCGTGGATAGGTGCAATGAATACCAGCAAAAGCCGGGGCGTACACAGGCACACCGCGTGATGCACTAGTTTGATATTCATAGTCTCGCAGTGTTAACTGCAGTCTGGCTGAGGGCTAAAGAAATCGAGAAATCAGCGTCTCATGGCTAGTAAAGGACTTCACGTTAGGTTTACGCTACGACTATAAAAGTACACTGGGTCCGAAAAAAGCCCCTAAACACCGTACAATAAAAATGTCAAATACGAACGAATCTGAACAAAATTTCGTACATTTATTTTTTACTATATTGCGAAAGTGATCACTAAATTTTGTTAAAAAGTATTATTTTTAGCGAACTTATTAATTGTTGAATATCGATAACAAAATATATTTGTTGCCAGTATGGCGTTACACGTGTAAACCACAATAGTTACAGCGGCTTTTGTAAGGTCACCGCAAAACACTTCAGTTTCGGCCAGTCTTTGTGTTTGACGTTTTCCACAAGAACCTAAAACTGAAGTGCTTTGGGATGACCTCACAAAAGCCGCTGCAGTTATTGTTTGCTTTGTATACGAAGTTTTATTCAGGTTCGTTTAGATTGACATTTTTACTGTACGATGTCTAGGAAGTTACCTATTTCGTGACACAGTGTACATGGGGCAGTGTGTGCTGGATTGCAGTGACAGTTGTCAGTTGGGTTGGCGCCTGTTGGCGTTAGTGACGTCATACTGCCAGTGCTCGGACGCGCTCGGACCGTATCTGGCAACGTTCCTAGAACAGACCGCCAACGACGAACGACGGGCCAACTACAGTCAGTATATTAACTGGTATATTATATCAGTATATTAGTCAGTATATTATATCGACTGATTGCTGTAAAAATTTGTAGCCCATCACATAAATTTTCGGCCAGCTGAACCGCAGAGTCGGTTTAAAACCTGACAACAAAAACATGCATAAAGAACTGATAGATTTCGCAGTATAAAATAAAAAACTTCCCCAGACTAAAGAATGTCTTGCGGCATTAAGTAAACTTTCAAATCTCTCAACACGCTATAAAGAGGCCCCAGGGGCCAGAACTATCGCTGCGGTCCGACATTCCCTGGCCCGTGGGGCCCCATTTCTTGGGATGGGGGCTGTTTGGCCAAAATGCTGAACATGCGTCTCTGACGTCTCTGACGCTGTCTCCTGTATGTGTATGTTAAACATTTGCCTGGTACCAGTAATGGGGTGTTTACACGATCCAGCAAACGTCCAACAAACTTCCAGCACATGTATTCAAAATACACGCGCTAATGCTGGCCGTTTGCTGTAAGTTTGCTGGATCGTGTAAACACCCTATAAGTATTAGAAGAACTCATACCACTGCAGAAAGTGGTAGCATCTAGGTTCTTATGTAGACAAGTCAGCCAAGACTTGAGACTGTAGCTAGTCTTGGCTGGGTACTGTACTCTATTCAGACAGACGCTATTTCCACAGCCGCCGTCAGCGGCAGCCGTTGGCAGTTTTTGTAGTTAAATGCACCGCCGTCGAACTTATTATCTATATTGTACCCTAATTTATGGTGTGCATTATTGTCACATAAATCTTTGAAAAATGCTAACCCTAACCCAATCCCTTACCTTAACCTTAACCCTAACCCTAATCTTAACCGTAACTGTAAGCGAAAATCGTAATTTTAATATTAAGCACAAAATCGTACTACATTACACGTAAAATTATCGTTCCCTGTTAAATGTGAATGCAAAGCGTAATGATCTGTCGACCTGAATTTTAGTCGGATTAGCATCTGTCGGAATAACGTTTGTCGAAATAGAGTCTGCCTCCCACAAAGGTAAATCCTCAAATGTGAAAGTTTATGCTGCTTTGAAACCAATAATAACTTTATTTCACGTTTTACACTGATTTGCTTTTCAGGTGGCAGCAGCGATGCTGTCGCGCGTTACGTGAGCTTTGATGAAATTACTTGTGCATATAAAAGCTGCTGCCGCTGCTGATAATAATGATGATGATGCTGTGTCAGTGTTGGCGGCTGCGTGTATTCGCAATTTGCGTCAGACGTTCAAATACGGCGGCCGACAGACGCTACCGTCCAAGGTCGAGGTCATAGCTGCCACGGTCAGTTGACGTCAAGTTATACACGCTCATAGCTGCTTAAAACTAATAGCTAATGAGTATCTAAGTCAGTAAGTAAGTAGAACGTGAATATATCATAGGACATATTCCGTTAAAAAAATCTCCAGACATGTCGGCATGACAGTGCAAAGCAAAAAAAAATCAAACACAATGACGTACTGCCAGTTAAAGCCTGACTACGCGTACTGGTACGTAAACTAAACTAAACTGAATTAAAGAAACAAATCAGTAAATAAAACTAATAATAAAAAGCTGTAGACGTAGTAGCGAGTAGCGTAGTTTTTGATGCGCTAATTATTAAAGATTATAAATGACATAATCAAACTTTTTTTCTATTCAAAAATCGATCTCGTTGCATATGTGCTAATGAATAATCTTGATTGACTATATTCTGCTCGCGTCTGTGTGCGGTCGTTTGTAGCAAGGTAAAAGTACTAGTCAGATGATCATCACACTACCAGGCGGCGTTCCAGTTCGTGTGACGGTCTTTACCAGCACGGTAGGACCTTTTACGTTGTTCGCTCTGATATAACAACATAATCATTACGTCATCATCATAAGCAGCAGCAGCAGCAGCAGCAGTGAACGTTGAAAGTAGTGCCATTAAGCTTCTTAAAGAAAACTAAAGGTAAAGGTGGTGTATAGCTTTTAATAGGAAACCCTTCACAGAGCTAAGGAGCGTCACCTGCCATATGGGATCACACAGTGTTAGCTGCCACCCGACATAGGTGAACGCGCCCCGTTTTTACGTGCAACAGCAGCTACTGCTGTAGCGCATCTTAGCCATCGCAATACTGTCTGTCCGTCTGTCCGTCACACGGGTGGATCAGTCAAAAACGGCGCGAGCTATGATCACCAAATAAGACTCTAGTTTCAGGATCAGTAAAGCTTTCCAATAAATTCGAAAGGGGTCACTCCGAGCAAGGGAGCTAAATGACAGAGGGGTAGGGAAAATTTGTGACTTCCAGCCGAAATGGCGTTAACTGAGCGAGACAGGAGTAAAACACTATAGATAATTAGCCGCCTGTCGTCTGGCGCTTTCTGGCGACTGTAAATTTTGTTTTACTGCGCTTTCAAACATGCGCCGCTGTTGCGTGTTTCCCTTTGCGTTAGCTAGGCTTTTTTGTAACCCCAGCCAGCCAGACTGGTACTTGATTTACCTACCCCGGAGGGATGAAAAGCTGAGTTGACCTTGGTGTTCGTTATACACCAGGATAGTTTGCCTGTCCACAGACAGTCATTCATCCCAGTAGTAACCTCTTGATAGTGTCCCAACCGGGAATCGAACCCAGGATAGTAAGATGACACCCTCCCGTTACATCACCGTGCCGCCATTTTACTGTCGTATTTAGCGATTTTGCCTTAGTCGGCTTACAGAATTTTTACGCGCGAAAGCAGCTACTGCTTTCAGCGCGTCTTAGCCATCGCAATTCTGTTCGTCTGTCTGTCCGTCTGTCTGTCTGTCACACGGGTGGATCAGTCAAAAACGGTGCAAGGTAGAATTACCAAATTTTCACCGTCGGCTGCCCGAAAGACTCTAGTTTCAGGAACCGTGAAGCTTTTCCATAAATTCGAAGGGGGTCACCCCGAACTAGTGCGCTAAATGAGAGGAGGGTGAGCAGAATTTGCGATTTTTGGCCAATAAGTCGCTGTATCTCGGTAACGGTGCGAGATAAGGCCTAGGTTACTATTAATCGCTAATAGGAAATCGTATACTGGCTCTGGATTGGCGCCGAATTCGATGACCTTGAATGACCTTGAACGCCAAAATAGGGGGTTTAATGGATTTTTTTGCCGATTAAGCGCTGCGACACAAGTCTATATCATTCACAAGGTGGCGCCACGGTACTGGCGGTGGTGGCGTGGCGTAGTTGGTAACGCGTTTCGGCTGAAACGAAGTTACTCTATGCCGGGCCCGGTTAGTACTGCGATGGGTGACTGCCTGCGGGCAGAAACTGCTATAGGCTTTTGCACGTCCTGTGAGCATTAGCTCAAATTTTTTGTTTAGCGTTATAATTCAAACGCATGTACCCGTCGACCAATGATCAATGGGCTTTTCCTGCTTGCCCAGTGGTTTGTTTGTTAACAAGTAATTTGAGCAAAGCTCGTGAGACGCGCGACAGCCTATAGCAATCGTGTTCGCAGTTTTACCTGGTCTATCTCCATCTATTTCGTTGCAGTTCACTGTTGAAGTGTGTGCTGCAGCCGAAAATTGCAGAAAAATCACAAAAACTTTTATTTTGGGGGTTCAGTGTCCTTCAAGGTCATTAATGTTGAATCACTAAAAGCTTGTCAGCAGTTATTGTTACGGTAAGCAACAAGTCTATGTTTATCTGCAAGCGCTAGATGAGCCAACAGCGGTAATATAACGACCTTTATGGGTACCCCTCTTTGACGCTCGCGTGTGGAGGCCTGCTTAAACTTAGGGGGTCGGGACTTGCTAAAATCTACGGGACTGCTAAAATGTACGTTTAATACTGATAATTTCATATGCAGGCTTCGGCGCAATTTACTCTTAAAATGTGTGTTGCAGCCCAAAATTGCGAAAAAAAATCACTAAAAACCGCTATTTTGGGGGTTCAAGGTCGTTTAAGGTCGTTGATGTTGATGCCAATCGAAAGGACGTATTGGACTTCCTATTGGTCATTAATAGTAACTTAGACCTTAATCTCGCACCGTTTCTGAGAACGGCGATTTATTGGCTCAAAATAGCCAATTTTTTGTACCCTCTCTCATTTAGCGCACTCGATCTCGGTGACCCTTTTCGAATTTCGGGAAAAGCTTTACGGATCTTAAAACTAAAGTTTCCGTGCCAGTCCATGGTGAAGATTTCGTGATCCTAGCTTGCGTTGTGTTGACACAATACCGGAGTGTGACAGACGGACGGACGAACGGACGGACTCCTCGACGATGGCTAAGACGCGCGAAGCATTACATGCGGTCGCGCGTAAAAACTAAACCATGTCAGTTCCGTTCAGTTCAGTACATATATACATGTAGTCACGTCGCGCTGAACGCGCTTTAACCATGTCGATATCTGCAGCAGTTTGGCCACGTTTTGCAATGCAAGCATTTTGGGGAAGTACCAGAAGTTTACGTCATATCGAACTTGAACGGTTTTGCAGGTAGTAAAAGACGCTATAGATCAGATATGTGACGTGTTGGATGTGCAAGACCCGATCGAAAGAGAGGAGTATACCCTCTACGTCATCACCAACTCGGGTGAGCGCACTTGTCACAACGTATTCTGTCGTATTGACGGCATGACGACACGTGTTTGTAATTTCGCTGTTTAATTACTTCTGCCACCTCTGCGAAAAAAAGCAGTACGGGCGTCTGATTCGATTTTGACGGGAGCGATCTTCGTGAAATTTTTACGCGATGTCCAGATACGCATCCGCTTTTTCCAGACCGGGTGCCCACACTATACTCTACATCCCCTCTTCCCAATTTTTTTGAGGTAAAATTTTTGATTTTCTAACTTTGTGCCTTTTAGCTACCTCACGTCGAAACTTTGCGCCGATATTTCGTACCTGCCTCTAGTGACTACCTCCACCCTCATTTTTAGGGTGGTGGTCAGCGTTAGCCCCCTCGACTTCGATCACGCTGAGTGTTCTATTTTCTGGTAAAGCCTACAAGTGCTGTTTGGGTGACTGATCAGTCTGCCAGTACTCTCGTTGGCTGTAAATTTTAATTATAGTAGACCAAACGATAAACTGCACTCAATTTAACAGAATAGACCAAACCAAAACAAAAAGAAATGATCCTGCCCTGTAAATTATAATCCTATAATCCGGTCTTTTCTTCTTGTTTTTTTTGTCCTGATAGTTTAATACTAATAATTAATTTGTATTAAAGCCGTGCATTTTCTGAGGTATTTTGTTCAGAATCGGTGGAACACTTTCCCGAGCACCCGACGGCTTACCTTTACGACGTTGTGAAGGACACACTGACTCACACCAAAGATTTCTATCTGCTGGTTCAACGCACTGGATGGTTTTACCCGCTGCGTCTGGACTCGGGCAATCAGACCTACATCAACATGATGTACCAGCAGATACGACCCAGCTTCGTCGACGGCCAGATGCTGGTCATTCCCAACAAGACTCTCTCCAAGACTCTCAAGGTTCGCTCGCTTTCTACAGGGTGGTCCAAAAAACGGACCCCCAGTTTTTTTGGCATAACTTCGGTAATTCAGCACCGATTTTAACCATTCTTTCACTGTTACAAGCAGAAATTTATGGCGCGTAAACGTGAAGTTTTCCCACCCACCGCACCTTTATTATGTGACCACATTACCTAGCAAAACAAACACTGTCAAAGCTACAGTGGTCTCGGAGAACAGGCAACACATAAAGATATCAATTTCGTAGCATAAAATAGT
>Ga0056128_1009415_pt1 | contig 12268 bp, 5 predicted proteins | sample WorMetLIZISLAND2_FD_71113 | JGI IMG/M metagenome (GOLD analysis project Ga0056128, IMG submission 71113) | Marine gutless worms symbiont microbial communities from Max Planck institute for Marine Microbiology, Germany - Olavius geniculatus... ...
GGACGGGGCGGGGCGGAGCGGTAGTGCCGGCGGCGGCGTGTACGCAATCAGTCAGGCGAGCAGGCGGTAGGTAATCGATGCGACTTCTACGCGGCCGGTGACGTCCAGTGATGACCAGTTCAACACGACGACGACGACGACGACGACAACGTTAATGGAACCAGCAGTCCGGTGTCAGGACGTCGGTTCGATATTGCAACGGTCTGGCATGCATGCGTGGCTGACTGCGTTGCTGTCGATTAATGGATCTGCTCGGAGTAAGTCGACTGATGTGACGTCTGCATCACAGCATGGTCCGTTAAAACTCCGTTTGCATGTTTGCAGGACTGGTCAGTGGTCAGTGCAGTTTCAGTCTTAGCAGACTGGGTGTGGACTATTTTATGTCTTATGCTTCCACCGCGCTACAGTGACACCGACTTCTTATGCCTCAGTGTGTTCCATATCACGTCGTTTTTGCGAATCGTTTAAAGCTGTTAAGCGCTTGATATAGCAGTGCGTCAGAGAAATGAATATTTAGAGATACAACAATCTGGGCGGCTTCAGTGCCGGCCGGATCTGGAGAAATTAATACTTGTACTTTCGGTTTTGGCGGGAAGAGGGTTATACGTTCGACAGTCACTGAAACTAGGCTGAGAGTTTAAGTTAGGGAGGCCAGATGCAGTGGCAGTGGTCTAAAGCCTTGTTCATAGCGACAAACTCGCTATGAACACTTTGTCAACTCAACCCAACTCAAGTGACCAGTTGAGTTGAGCTGAGTTTGTCGCTATGAACACGGCTTAAGAGTCTAGATGTTTACGGTCTATAACATTAGTAGACATATACTCGTATGTATAGGGCCTACCAGATACAGGTGTGCAGATGGTGAGTTTACAGATGATAACTGGTGGTTTAGTCACAGATCAATTTGTTTCACTCGGGTGCACTTTTCAGCGTGTGTTTGCGTGACTCTTTAGGGCAGTTAGTGCGATGAGACATTGTCGACTATGATTAGGCTAGTAGTAAGCATCTCACCGAACATTTTCTGATGTCGGTCTGGGCTATACGTATGTGCCCGTTGAACCATTTGAATTCACTCACCATACGCTAGCTGAACGCTTTAAAACTTAAGGAAGCATCAGCCAGTCATTGACTTTCCTATAGGTGTGATGCACATTAGTTGCAGTGATTAATATTGATCAAGTTACCATGGACCGATATCTATGCCCGATAAGAGTTAATGTGTTAATTGATAAAATGGTTCTCGATTGGACTTGATGGCTGAGTTATTACATCATTTGATACAGCGAGCAGAGGATGGACAGTTCGCATGTCCCTCGTTGCAAAATCTAGCAGCTCATTCACCCGGTCTTCCAATTATCACGTTGGCTTTTATACCAGGTAATGGTCGCTATAATGCTGCGGTCCGCTAAGTTGTCATGCGATGCACCAGTGACGAAATGTTGGCCGATTATGAAGGACATTTTAGCTCGTATTGCGCTTATTATACTCTATATTTGAGTTTGAATATTTTATTATTTGTTTTGACGTTTTGAGCTGCGGTAACAAAAGTACGAACTCCATTGAGTAGCCAGTTTTCACGCATTTTTGGCGTGAACAAATGCCAAACGGGAAACGGTTTTACCATTTTCATGACGGGGAAAACCGATAAAAAGATAGCGATAAATCGCATATTGCACAATAGTGCACTGCAGCCTTTAAGACTATGATGTGTAGATCATATTTTTGCATCATAAAGGTCGTAGGATCAAGGTCATGATCGCTATACAAGATCAAGCAAACATTTGATTGAGTTTTTGTTCGTTTATCACGAGTCGAATGCAGAGACACAGGGCGGGAGATCGGGCACTACACAAGTCGCCTGTGTTTCTGACCGTGGAGTCCTGTGTGTATATTTAGCGAGGCTCATGTATAAGGGATTGGGATATGGACGGTCTGTTTGGTCGTGTTCTGTGCGTGTTGATCTGTCATCGGCGTCGGTCGGACGGCAGACGGCGCGTGGTACAGTGCGGAGAGCATTCGTGGGGAAGCGCTCCGTGGCGAGTTGGTGATCGGAAACGTATGATCCAGTCATAACTGAACCAGCCTTCTACGCCAGTTCTTGCTGCCTTGTTAACCCAGCGCGCTCTATATCATGTTAGTGTTGTCGCTTCTGGGCATCGCCAGACGGAATTCATGAAAATGAGATGCTGCACGTTTTGTCGTTCTTAGCGGGAGTATTTGCACGTGGGAGTTCAAATCTTGATTGTACTTTTTGGAGAACAAAAATTGTGTCCTGTCATTAGATTATAAGGCATGTAGACTCTAAAGTTATTGCCGTCTTTCCACTGTTACTGTTTTGTTTTCGGTCGGGCGCTGAAGACGGCAGTTGGGGAGCTTATTGCGCACTCCGGTCCTCAAACTGGATTCAGGAGCCCCAGAGAAAGGAAGGGTGAATTCGTTATCTGGCGAGTACTCGTTCTGTGTGCTTTGTCGATTACACCTTCTTAAGTAAACGACATTTTTCTCTGCCCATGTTTGCATCATTCAGCGTTTTAAGACTGTTCGGGCAGTGCTGGCTGCTCTGCTGATCCGATTTTCCGGATTAATACGCTTATCTCTAAAATATAGCCAAGTGTGAGAACAAATAGTGATCATTATGTTGACCCGTCGAGTGTTATTAGTAGCGGAATTTGCTCGATCTGCGCCTGTGTACGGTGTTTTAGTTTGCGCTTGTTTTCACTGTTGATCTAACCATGGACTCGTGATCTAACTCGATGCCGGCGACTGCGAGTGGTTTGCGATGGCGCTGAGCATTGATCTGTTTGTTCAGTTAAGATGAGAGAAACGTTCTTGAGACGGTCGACCTGATATCCCGGTTTTCAGTTACGGCGTCCCGCTGTGGGCAAGCAGAAACCAGCAATATAGCTTCGTGTCAAGGGGGGCACTTTCTCCCATAAATTCTAGCTTGTTGAAAAATTTTCTTTTTTTGGCGAAAAAAGTGTTATATTTAAGTTTACTTTACATTGCTTCCTTAATTTGAATCTGAGTGCATTTTGAACTTAAGTTCTTTTAGGGAGACAGATGTAGCCTGTGTTTCAGATTTTCTACACCCGCAGTGTGAGAATTTGAACTGAAAGTCCTTTTCGGAAATTTGCAGCTGCAGTTTGTCGGAAAATCGCAATTTCCTGTTTCCCCACAACTTTTTTGACCCTCGACGCCGCTGGCAGGCAAGCGTATAGAGGTCGCTGCTAATCTGTAGCAGCTGGAACTTTGGTCCGGTGGCGCTATCAAGCGTGGCGGGTTTCGTTGTCGTTATCATCGCTGATAGGCTGGCTGCAGCGAGAAGGCTTGAAGGAAGACGTCGATATGATGGCGTGGAGTGAAAGTGGTAGTCACTCTTGCTGAGTTTGTTCGCGACTGCCCGCGGCGATGAAGTGTCATGGAAAGTCGCACAGCTGCGTGCGATCAAGCCGAGTTGTGCTGAATCATCAACTTAGGTCTATACATACTTGCATGCTAGTATCCATGCCATTCATGGTTGATTGCTGTGCTTCGAGAACGCTTATCATCGGCAGGCGCGCTGCGTGCAGGTTGTGCCGGGTAGAGATGAGCCAAGGAGTCCTATATGATGGCATGGATGCTAAAATGGTAGGTCTCCATGGATGATCCAGTGCAGAATGCAGAATGTAAGTGTTGCGCCGGTCCGTCCTCAGTGCACTCCGAGGACGTCATGCTATCAGTGACAATATCCACGTGCCGTGCCACTATACCCTTCGTCCTCCAATAAACAGCATTCTGACATTGATGACAGTCTGGAGCATATGAAAGAAGATTACTAGAACTGCCATTATTGTTAGTCATATATGCACACTTTGGATTGACAGTTCTTACAATTTTAGGTTTAGGTTGTTTTTTTAGGTTTTGTGTTTCATAAAAGTTTGCGTAAAGGTTAAACTTTTTGTTTCGTTATTATGTGTACATGCATTTTGCCTGGAAAGGCCGTCCCCGAAATGACCTATACTGTGTCGGGCGTGACGTAAAACCCTACTCACTCACTCACTCACGTGCCGTGCTACTTGGTCTGAGGGCGCCACTTGTGCTTATCCACAGACAAGAGTCTGCCACTCTGAAGATACTGTTGAGTGGTCGAACTGGAACAAGAAGTTTTGTCACGCTGCGTACGTTGAAGCTTGCTGTCCGCTCTCTGCTATATGTGTAGTGTCGCACCGCTGAGCCAGTACTGCGAAATTTTTACAGACAATCGCTAAACGATGTGAGTATTTGCGAAAGTGACATTAGTTGATCACTTGATCTCAATGCTCACTGTAGCTGCTGAAAAACTGGTGGATTAGGTCCATTAACGCAGCCGCATGGTCGTTACATGCTGGTGCGTCTGTAGTGTACTTATCCTATCGCGTGCATGACAGTGATCTCTCGCGATCTCATACAAATCCCTGCAGTCGCCACAGAGCGCCGCTTGTCGCTGATTGAATCGACATTGGAAGCCAATCCGTCAGAATCGGCGCTCAACGCTTGCCTTCGCGACTTCGCTGTAGTACTCGTAATACTCATTAATGAGCAACTTATAGCTAAAACTGCAAACATTTCTGGTTTATCATGACATTTGGAAAAATGCAAAATGCCGCTCGCATGTATACAATAATAATTGAAGCCGCTAGCGTCTTTGTATTTTCGGACGTTTCGTTCGGTTCGGTTTCTCGAAAAGTTTGAGACGGTTAGATTTTCATCTCTAATTTTAGCTAGCTGGCTGCGTGCGTCTTACTGCTGATGGTTTTTCAGTAGTCCAAGGCTCCAAGCGATACTGGACTTGACTGCAAGACGCTGTTATCATCCGCCCAGCCGTACACGACCATCTCGCTGCACATCGAGTTCCAGCCACCCAGCCAGCCAGGCTCTCTATCTTCCGTTCATTTTATTTGGATCCGATTTCGTGCCATTCATTATCCTTATCTGCATGCTGGAGCGCCGCGCGCCTCCGCAACATGGTTCGGCATTTTTTGAGGTGGTAAAAAGGTCGGAACTGCCGTAAGCCACCCGCTGCCGCGCTACCCATCTGCGTTCGACCGAAATTGATTTTTTTTGGTTGGTGTCGTTGAAAGTCGTTGTGTGAAAGCCGCGCCCTGCCTCGAGGTGTTGGTCGTTCCCTGCCTGCTGCCTACAGTACAGTGACGGCATGAAATGCGACACTTCTTAACGGGTCTGTATAGACACCACAGATCATTGTTCAAGTTTGTGAACTTCAGATCGATGTATGGCACTACAGATGATCACAGATTCTAACCCTGACTCTAACTCTAACCTTAACTCTAATGCTAGGATGACATATATTGATCTAGAGCAGAAAAACAAAAAACAGTATATGCCGTCTCAGCTGATCTGTGGTGATCTGCGATGGTTAGGCAGATCGCTTCTCAACTCTTGTCGTCTGACGCCCCCAGCAGATTTTGCTGTACAAAACACGCCCTCTTCTGTGGCGTACAGGACATTTTTCTGAAGTCTTCCCAGTTCCCCTGCACGTGACATATCATCAGCTTGCCGTGCCTGATGTACGAGCGTAGGCGGCTTCATGAACTAAGCACCGGTAACCTTTTCTGTTCTCCGCCTGTCTTACCATTTCGACCAGGCTTCTTTCGCCCCATTGAACGATATCATCGATCCACTGTTTCTTCTGACCACCTTGTCGACGTTTTCCGGGCATGATGCCCAGCATGATGTCTTTCTCTAAACTCTCGTGTCTCGTTGTGTGATTGAAGTATTTCAGTTTGCATGATTTCACTTGTCCCAACAGGCCCCTGTCTTGGCCTTCCCTTCGTTAAACCTCCTCGTTCGTCACATGTTCAACGTAAGAGATGCGCATTTCACGCCTGTAACATTGCATCTCAAACGCCTCTACATTCTCGCATTGTTCAATGTCCATGCCTGCCTGCCGTAAGTGACGATCGCCCAAACCAGTGCTTTGATGAGTCGAGCTTTTAGTTTATTACTCACTGTACGTGACTTCCAAATTGGAACTAGCTCGCCCAGTCTCTGTCTCGCGATTGCCAGTCTCGACTTGACCTCCTCGTCACACGACGCTTCGGAATTGAACATAGCTCCAAGATACTTGAACGACTTGGTTTCACTCAGGGTGCATCCAGCTACCGTTATAGTTATTGGTTTTGTATCATCGCAAACTTTCATTACTTCAGTCTTCTTGCCATTTATTTTCATGCCCAGTTTCAGTTCAGTAGCCGCCTCATGCAAGCGGTTGACAGTGTTTTTCTAATACTCTTTATTTTCCCTCTAGTGTTTTCAGCGATGACAGTAGAGTCGGGCTTAGCGGCGACAGCAGCGTGGATGACCTTGCTTTGAGATCGAGTAGACTGGCTTAGACCCATACTCCATTCTACAGTACCAGTAGTTCGATTTGTTGTAGACTGCAGCAGATTCACGACATGTCGAAGTGAGTGGATGTGTTTGCATTTAAGGTTCGCTTTCAACGGACAGATGAGTGGAGTTTTATCATAGAGTAGCCAGGGACGGCGTTGAACTTTGAAGCGCCATAATCGTAACAGTAAGGCAATTAATACGTGTCGGTAACGCGCTATTTACTGCAGTAATGGACTCAGCGGATTGAATAGTGGATACACGAGCGATGATCTATGGACTTAATACATACTGCTACTATACAGAAGTCATGTATGATCGCTGGTTGTTTAATCATTGACAGCTTCGTGCCGTCGGCTACGTGGCACCGACAGAATACTTAGTAATAGTATGTTATACATTACACAACTATCCGCATTTATCAGCTTTTTTTCTGTCTGTTGATTGCGCGCTGTTAATTAACGTGAACATATGGGCGGCTGCTACCAGGGACTTATGGGTGAGCCTCCCAGTCATCTTGGCCATAATATAGTATGTTGGTTTATTTTTGCGATTTTTGAAGTCAAGATTGTAGCTGCCTTTGTTTTAGAAGAAATGATAGCAAAAGAAATGGAGTCGAGAAAAGAGGACCGAATCTTTAAGCCCTAACTGTTTGACCCATGTCGCAGGCCCGTGAACGCGATCATCCAGTATTATGGCTGGTCTCACCGTGTATATTATGCTTTGTGTCGTATATAGTCAGTTATTTGGCTTTTGGTTACTACGTAAACGTAAACTTTTAGATCATCGCCGCGTCTTTGTATTCGTGCATCAACTCTGAACAGCTGGAGAAGACAGCGTGTTATCGCTGTGCAAACTGCTGCTGCTTCTGCTTTGTTCTGCGACGGAGATTGCAACGCGCCTGACGGCTGGAAAGTGTTTACGAAACCCAAGACAGATTGCGTCGACTTCTTGTAGCAAACACGTCACGTCGTCGGGCGCCGGCAGGCACCAGATGAGTATTATGACGCCGCCGATACGATAGCCAGCCAGCGTGCCGAGTTACGCCGAGCATAATCGAACATCGGTTACGGTTACAAGTAACAATAAACGCACACGGGCCGTCCGGTACCGGCAGGACCGGACTGCAGTTTCCGGCAATGTTTTCGCGCCGCCCGGAACGACGCAACCGGACCCGCCGCACAATTTTCATCGCACTTCCGATGTAGTCAAACACAGACAATTATCGCTACCGCGATGACGAACGTGAACGTAATTAGCTGCTGATTAGATGGAAATCTTCTTGTTTCTCTGCGATGCAAATGTCGTCCCTCCTCCGTCTCCGTCTCCGTCCACCGCTGAATCTCTGCATCAGTCGAAGGTTGCGCGTGTTCGTTCGCTGGCTCGTCGAATCGTATTCTGTTGTTGGCGATCTCGTCGTTCGTTGTCGAGATGAAGGAGGATTTCTTTTTGCGATATGGCGCCGGGCTGGGTCGGGCGGGAAAGACGGCCCGGAATAGAGTGGAGGACGACCAGCGGCGCCGTGCCCAGGAAAAATGCATCGACTTCACCCGCGGTTCTCCTTAACATAATTGCAATCTAATTGCGTACGACGCAGAACGCGGGCGTCGGTCGGCCGGACGGACGGACGGACGTCTCCGCTCCGACACCGGCAGCTGTAATGAGGTTGTTATCGGCGGAGGATGCTTGGTCGGTCCGTGAGTGGCGTAGAATCATAACGCTACTTTCGCTCTGCTGCAGCGATTGCGAGTCGCACCGCGCGCGCGCGTCCGTCCATCGCTGACTGACGCCAACGTTACGCAATGCCTCGCGCGCGCGCCGTCTAGCGGTGGTACAACTGACGATGAAAAATGGACCGACTCGGTTGATTTGTCAGTTGGCCAGACACCGACCGACCGACCGACTCCGTACACCGAGCGAGCAGCCAGCGATATCTCTCCTGCTCCACCTCGGCTTGCTGCGCGATGCCCGCTGATAAGACTTGCTCCCTCGCTCTCTCTTTATCCGTGTAGGAAGAAACGCGGCGGGATGGGATGGTTCGTGTCCGTCGCCAGCACCCACGTCTTTCCACCGCGCACCCACTTCCTTCACAATCCGTGTGCAGAATTTTCCTCCCTCGACTTATCGGCATTAATCCGAATGATGCATTCGTCTATCAACTTTTTCCGCGCGAGGTTATATTAGGGTCTTGTAATTTGTTCGGCGTTGCATGTCTGCACTGGCCGGTATGTGAACGATGGTAGGCTCAGCTGTAAAAACGAGTTCCGTTTGTATATAGTCAGTGCACTCGAGTATTAAAACGATGCACAGGCGGCGCTACCGTGACGGACTGTCGAATCCAGAGGGACCGAACGACGACGATCGCCTGCACGTTTTGGGTCGTCACATTGTGGACTGTGGTGACGCGCGTATTGTGTGTAGAAGAACGGCGCATGAATGCCGACTGGCAGGCAGATGAACAGCACAGCTCATTCAGCGTACCGTATACCGCTCGCTGTGCTGGCAGGACGTTGACTTCGTTTCCAATCAAACTGCGCTCTCGGCGCACAGTCGATGCTAAACGCTGTCGTGATCACTATGCAGCAGATGAGTTTCAATCTCCAATCGGACCTGATGCCCCTGCGTCCGGGGACACCGGCCCGGCGTCCGTTCTCCTCCGACAGTTATTATCTCCGTATCGGGTTCGCGATGATTCCATCGAAATTGCTTGCCGGCGTCGTGGCGTGGTACCGGCGCCGTGTGAGGCTGATCGCCGGCCATTATATTCACTCTGCACGCTGTATATACTGTATGTATGCCGTTGGTTGGTTCCCTGGATCAGTGACTGGTCGATCGGTCGCCCGGTACACCATGATGTTCACATTGCCTGTCTATCCGTGTCTGCACGCTGGGTGATCATAACACGCGGCTGGATGACTCTTAGTTCAAGTGTTGGCCAGATGTGTACTTTGCATGTCTTGTCATAAAGTTTTGTTACCTGGTGGAAACGTGCGATCGAAAAAGTCAAAGACACTCATATTTGCTGTGCATAACCACGCAGCTTCCATTATTGGTGCAGTCATCATGATATATTATTTTATTATTACACTGCGTGATATAGTTACAAAATGTTGTTATTGAACTGTGTCACTGTGTGGTGTGCTGTCAGGTGACGGACTGGACAACAGTATCGGGTCTGGCGACGTGACGGCAGACGAAGACTCGGAGGCGAATAGCGCCGCCAAGCGGCAGAAGAAACGCGGCATTTTTCCCAAGATCGCTACCAACATCATGCGCGCCTGGCTCTTCCAACATCTCACGGTCAGTCCGTGTCTATATTCTCATCCTTATATACACACGAGACGTCCGCTCTCGGTCATGCAGAGTTGTCACGCCATAGTGATCGTTTGCTTTCGAGCTCGGTTACTTTGCCAGATTAAAATAAATTACAGGAATTGTAGCCTAATTTAAAAGCAAACTGTTACTTATTGTGTGACTATCAGTCAATATGTTAACTTAAGCCCGGTGTACACTACCGGTCAGAACGGGCCGTTGAACGGTACAGAGGGATTGATTACGTTCAAACCAGGTTCATGATTCAAACACAGTGCGATCACAAATTGTCGGATTTAATGTTACGCATACTGGTTTCGGGGATTTTGCCGGTTAATTTTTGACTAGATGGACTAAACAAATCCGGTGGCATTGTATGAGCACGAGTCGTGCATATCAAGCGTATCTGCCAGTGGTCTGGTCAGATTAGAGCGGCAGCATGCATGCACGTGGCGTCATCGGCACTTGTCCTGTCACTAGGACGCCAGTGACCACGAAGCGCCGTCTGGCGGTCGTTGGCAGATTTACGGTCGGCTCGCCGGTCGGTCGTCCAGCGGGACTTGAGACCGGCGCCCGGGACTGACGGCGTGAGGCGGGCGCTGGCCGCCGCTAGAAAGCCCAGGAAGGACGCGCGCAGGAAAATCGCCGCCCGCGCGCCGACGTAATTGATATGATAAATCGTCGCGCGGGACCGGCGAGGATTAGGTCTGATCATTTGTGTATACAAATGTCCCGTCGGCTGGTCATACACTGATTGGACATGTGCAAACATCCAGCGGGCGCACGTACTGCGGTGAGGCGACGGCGGGCGGCGGTCAGCCGGGGCAAGCGCTAGTCCTTTGGTCCGTCGGTTAATGCCCGATAAATCAGCGCCGGCGGACGCACGCTGCTGACAGCGGAATATCCTGCCCGTGCTCGCTCGCTGCATTTGCTGGTCGTCGTCTTGTCGCTGGACGGACGGACGTCGCATCATTAGCTGACCGGACGCACGGACCGCGCACCGACCGACGGTCCTGAGCGCTGGCTGCGTCCGCTCTGTACGGCCGAGAGACAAGTCGCCTCTACCGGTCGCGTTTTGTCCGTGTCAGCGCAAGACAAATGGCGCCCGACGCCCGTCGGCAACAGACGACCACACGCGGAAGTATACAGAGTCGAGAGACATGGCAAAGACATCTTTCTGACGTCACCACTGACGTCACTCACTCACTCACTGCTTTAGTCGCTGCGGCTTGGCTATACAGGGTGGACTAAAAAAACCGGACCTGTTTGAGCGTTGATAACTCAGCGATGGTTACCCGTAGAAAAGCGTGTTATATGTCAAAAGTATTAGAATGTTGTAGACAAAGAGAGCCGAACTTGCATAGCAAATCATTTAAATATTATTTGCCTAATTTGCATAAATCTTCATTACCCATGAAATTAGGCATTTGCCTGCACCCCATGTGCTCAAGTTCATCGAATTCAAAAACTCACTGCCAAAAGTCCAGATTTAACTTTTGTGAATTATTCAGTGTGGGGGCATTGCAACAGATAGCATAGTCACAAAATTTCAGTAATTCACCAGCTAAAACCTGTGCTAATCGAATGCTGGGCTCAGCTGATCCTGAACACATTGACTCCAGCGATCGAAGAGCTGCTGAAAAGGACTGATGACGGTTATGAATGCAAAAGCTGGGCAACTGGGCTCTTTTTGGCCCACCCTGTATATACTGAAGCAGCTCTCGAGTATTAGAGTATTATACGCTGCTCTAATGACCGGCTGTAATTATTTTAATTCGCGCGGCCAAGTTAGTCCGGCCAATTTACCAGAAGTCGCAATGTTTCGGCTGGAATTACCGGATGATCAGTCATCTTTTGTATGATGATGTGTTTTTATGTGAATTGCGTATTTTAGTTCTTAGCAATAAAAATCCTTGCACGTAGCTGAAAGTTCTGAAATGAGTCTAAAATAGGATCGTATGTTTCTGGATAACTCGAAAACATTGGCGAAAGCATATTTAATTGTTCGTTAAGGCAGATAATGGTTTTACCTCGTATTGCTTACATGTATTTTTCAGTTCAAGATCACAGCAGCTTGTCTTGATGATAGACTCGTCTTAAAACACCTATCAAAATTCCAGAACAGTTGGCTAGGCAATAGGGACGACATCCGCAAAAAGTGAAGTCCTTTCTGGGCCACGTGGCTTTTTGGGTTGGTTAGTAAATATGTCGCTGACATTTTCAAATATTCCTCTAAGTAAACCTAAAACCTTCACAAAGCGCCTTCCAGGTCTACAGCATCTTACTTATTGTCAGTTAGAAAGTTTGGAAGTTTGCCGACTTCGATTGGACTTGATATTTGCTTACAAACTAGTATTTGGATTGACTGATCTCAGCCTAAGTGAATTTTTTAAACTACGTACTGACTATAGTCATCGTGGACATAAATATAAATTATTCCTGCCAGGCTGCAGATCCAACACCAGACATAACATTTTTAACTTACCGTACAGGAAGAATATGGAATAACTTGCCAGCTGACAATACTGACTTTTCTAATTTAAATAGCTTTAAACGATCTATTACTTCCACATTCTTGGCTAGTTATTGC
>Ga0056128_1009419_pt1 | contig 12266 bp, 4 predicted proteins | sample WorMetLIZISLAND2_FD_71113 | JGI IMG/M metagenome (GOLD analysis project Ga0056128, IMG submission 71113) | Marine gutless worms symbiont microbial communities from Max Planck institute for Marine Microbiology, Germany - Olavius geniculatus... ...
AAGTTTCGTTGGGCTACACCCCCTAACTCCCAAGTTATAAGCGCTAATTTATTGCATTTTAAGCCAATTTTTGACCCCCCTTTGAAAAAAGTTGTAAGGGGGGCCCCCGTCCCCGGTGGGGGATGCGCTAGTAAGACTTGGTGATTCTCTAGCGCGTGTAAAAATTTGGGGGTGCAGCACCCCCTGGGGGCCGAAATATGTTCTTCCGAAAAATGCGCTTTCGGTGGGTTTAATTCCACATCTAGATCTCCAAGGTCACTGGACCAAACTTCATCGGACTTGTTTCGCCTAACGCAGGAGGAATCGATGTCGAACAAGTAACTCACCGATTTTGAATACCTTTATCCGTTCCGGAGAAATTGGCCGCCAGACTTTGAATTCGACCAAAATCGGGCAAAATTTTGCATGTTTTCGGCCTTTAAAATTTTTTTGGGGAGGCTCACCCAAAATTTCAACCCGGGATTATAAAATCGAACATACTTAGGAGCATCGTGCAAAATTTCGCGCCGATCGGCCGACGGAGCTCGGAGATTACACGGCGAGAGAAAAAAAAAGAAAGAAACCACAGCAAAACAGAAGTCCTTCCGAAAACTATCGTTTTCAGGCGGACTAGAAACTACAAGCATACAACATGGAGCACAGCTATAACTGAGATACACTGCTTGGGCCTAATTACACAAACACAGAAACAACACAGAGCATGATTAAACAATCCAATTACCATTTTCCATCGGTCTACAAATGGCTTATGGACTCCGTTTAGTGACGTGTGTCAATGCCCGTTGCTACATATATACCTTAGTGCTGCACCCGTCGCCACCCTAGTGGCTGTGTGCATCAAAGGACTGCTGTTACAAGAGATCTAATAGCCTAGAATGATGTGATTTGTGATTTGTGTATCTATGGTCACAGTTCAGTGATGTGTTGCTGTATACAACGCCCGTTGCTACCGGCTACAAACTCAACAATATTCTGCCACTCGCTGGCATGAGGGTATGACTCAACAGTCATAGTCACTACTGTTAACTCTTACACTCACAGGCATGAGGGTATGATTAAACGAAATTTGACTGTTAACCCTAACACTAACTAGCATGCAAGTATGATTAAATGCAGTCACTTTGGCTAACCTGCAGTGTGCTCTGTCAACTTAGCCTTCTACCGTCAGCGGGATAGAAAATCAGTCGTAGCCTAGTTAACCCTAATATTCTCCCTGTCGTTGTCATGAGGGTACAATTAAACACAGTCACTACTCAAGATGTTTGACTTTGTAACTCAATACTCGTCTTAATTCTTCATGCGGGTATGTTTCAACAATGCAGGGATGCGTTTGAGGCCAGCGTTTTCAAAGCCGGGGCCCGATCTTTTTCAGGTCAAGGCCACAATTTTTTGTCCTCGAGCTGTCTTTGACTTTATCCTTGCATTTTTGAGTTTTATTTTAAGTTTTTCTTTGTGCAGTAGATCAAAGTCTGATCTTTTACTTTTCTTTTTTTAGTTTATGTTGTGATTACAATTACATCTAGATGCTTCAATAAATTCAGTCCAGTTGTTGCAGACGTCCTTGCTGTTGGTGCTGTTAGGTGTCGGTGCCAACAAAGGAAGATTTTCAGAATGAATTTAGCATCATAACAACGCAGCGTTCTTTCACCATTTCAGCTAAGTATGACTCTTTCGCACGTGGTTGGTAGGCTTTTGCCAAAAGTGGTTTAAACCGTGACTTAAACTGCTTCAAACGAGTGTGGTAGAAACAGGTTTTTGCCATTCAAACTCCTTTAAACGTATTGAGTGACAAAAACAGGTTTTAGCTGGCAACACTTTTGCACCAAGTTTTTATTGTGTTAATTAACTCTGTCAGAAATTATCAAATTCATACTCTTTCAAAAATCTCATGATGGCAAAGGCTGACGAATCTGATTGGTTGATCAGGTTGAGTATGACGTCATAGACAGTGGTGTAATGTTTAGGACGTTGCTGGAGGTTTGTCTTAGTTGGTAACGTCGTTGGTTGCATCAACAAAGTTAATCAACGCCGGGCCCGGTTAGTACTTAGATGGGTGACCATCAGCAGGCGGGTAAACCATCTCTGTATGTAACCAGCCACCCAGGTCAACTCAGCCTGGCCATCCTTCCATGAGTAGGCGCAATGAGTGCCAGCATAAGCTGGGGCATAAACAGGCACAACACGCGATGCACTAGCCTTACATCAGTGGTCTGGCAGTGTAAGCAGGTGTCTGGCTGAGGCTACGGAAACAGAGGTCAGCGTCGCTTCATAGGCCTTTGCCTGGGGAACAATATTGCGTGACTTTGCCTATGTTTGTAAGGTGATTATATCACATTTATAGGACTGAGCAGGAGAAGCTGGAGTGGCTGCAAGTGCTTGAGCAAACAATCTCTGACTCGCTCAAGCGACGTTCCAGCTTCACAGCTGATAGTCTGCGCACTGCACAAACAATCAACGTCAGGCAGTCTTTCTTTCACATTGTTTCTAGTTCACTTGACCATTGACAACTTGTCTGACTGACTGACACAAAATGTTACATTACGTATTGTTACGTTTGTATTGCCTGGGCTTTTGAACTGCTCATAGACTAACAGCGATATTTGTGATAATAATAGTGAACAAAATAATGTTCATATGAACACAGAGTGTGTCCATGCATGCATTTCGATGGTTTACAGTATATGTTCGTGTAAATGTGATAAGTGACTGCTTAGACTAGTAGAAAAAAATCTAAATGTTTAATTTCAAATTGTACAGCAACAGTGTTATTGTCATGTTTCACTGTTACTATAACTTAACAATTAACGTTGTCACTCACGTGACCATTCGATTCGTCACCAGCGCTTTACTATAAATTGTCCACTGTGACCATGTATCTTGCACTGTTATCGAGATATGGTGCCTCGAAGATAATTGGGTCACGACCTTATACTTCCAAGATAACAGAACTGTGTGACTGACTCTAGTTCTTTACCATTGACCACAATTCCCAACTTTCTACCCTTCCTTTCTCCAAACACAGCTCAGATTATTTGAGCAGAGGACTATAGCTGCCATATGCTGCCGTTAACCTTTCTGGCAGTTAGGTCAGTAATTTTGCTGCTTGGTGACAGAGGCACGTGTGTGCAAACAATTTGCCCAGGGTTGTTAGCTGGCGGTGCACAGGCCGAGAATTAAACCAGTGACCTCACGATCACTAGTTCAATGTGGATGCCAGATGACAGAGTCTGAATGTGCATGCTCTGTCCCACTGAGGGTAGGAGGCTGAGTTGAGCTGGGCTCTGTGTGTGGTTTGTGTAGATAGAGATGGATCTGCGTGAGATAGAGGTGGGTGCTAGTGCTCCGGTGTGGATCCCTGATGACAGAGTCTCAATGTGCATGCTCTGTCAGGAGGAATTCAGACTTGTCTTTCGTCGTCATCACTGCCGCGGCTGTGGCAAGGTATCAGTTTCATTGATTGACTAACGATTGTAACTTGAATTAACCGTAACTTTAACACTAGCAGTTTAGACAGCTTGAATGTTATCTGTAATGATGTTACCTGAATTCACTCTAACCTTAACATTAGGAGTTCCGACTTGTTTTTTGTCATTGTCACTGATTGACTGATTGACAGTGGTTAATGGTTGAAATGTTTAAATAGTATAGCTGTTGATAAGAAAACCATTTCAGAGCTGCAAAACATCACCTGCCATATGGGATCACACAGTGTTACCTGCCATTTGACACAGAAGAACGTGCCCCACTTTAACCCAAACTAGACTGCTAGACTCAATTTAGCTACCCTGGAGGGATGGAAGGCTGAGTCGATCTTAGTGTTTGTTATATACTGTCCACTGACAGTCACCCATCCAAATGTTTACCAGACTCGCCACAGAGCAACTTTGTTGATCGGACGCAACGCGTTACCACTTCGCTCTCAATTGTTTATGATAGACATCGTGAAAGAGAACTATTGGCTATTGACGTATTGTTTGCAGGTGGTCTGTGCTGAGTGTTCAGACTACAGAGCTCCACTCAAGTACCTGCGCTATCGACCAGACAGAGTGTGTTCAGAGTGCTTCCAGACACTAGAGCATGGTATGCCACATTAGTGCTCTACGACCTAGTACTAGATTTTTATGCATGACTACAATGTTAAGCATGTATTAGCTATTGTAATCCTGTCTGTCAGTCACAACTTTCACCAAACCAAGACCAGGTGAAAGACACTACTGGTTTTTACCACATGATAGCAGAATCTGTAGTTTTTGTGACAAAGTTTTGTGCCGCTGGCTGAGGGGATTTCCTTCCCTGGGACAAAGGTGTCAGAGGTACCTGGTAGATATGCATATGCATATTGCATATGCATATTGCATATGCAATATTTCTTTGTTGACTTTACAAAGTTTTGTGCCTGCTGTCTCTGTTTGTCTGTCTCAGCGGTGGAAAGGATGGCGGAAGACCAGGGGACTGGTAAGGCGGAGTTGAGGTCAATGTTTCGAGACTCACCGCGGCGTGGAGCCAAGTCCAAGATGAAGAGAGCCGTCCTAGCAGAAGTCAGTCTCCCAGTCTCTCACTCTCACGTACACTGTGAGCCATAAAAAGCACACAAAAAATTTATCGATCATAACATAAAGGCGGATTATCGGATTTTAATAATTTTTGGTGCAACTATTCTAGACACAACTTGCCATCAAACAGTTATTCAAGTTTTCACCTCACCAACATATGCTTCTGCACTAACTGGGGAAATCAAAACACATGAAATCAGCGTTAAAGTGAACAAAAAACGTCAAAAACCATTCGTGACATTACTGATAGGAACTTGGAGAAGAATAGAAGATTTTCATAGTTTTTGGTATAAACGTTTCTGACATAACTGGCCAATAAATGGCCGTTCAAATTTTCAAACCTAACGTATGTTGCTGCATTACCTGGGGAAACAGAACAAGTGCAACATGAGATAAAAAAGAAAAAAGCATCAGTGAATTTAATCATTACAGATATGTAACAGCTCTGATTACAGTCTATTCGACAGCATTTGCAGGGATATGCAGCAGCAAGTTTATGGGACGCTGTTTAAAAATATAAATAAAATCAAAAAACGACTGGTTGAAGTCTGAAGTGGAACATTATCAATACTGCTATCAACGAATGGAGAATGCATCTTCCTGCCTGTGTTTACACAACTGGCCGATATTTCAAATATTTACTCTCAGCAGTTGCACAACTAAACAATTCGATAACCTCTCAACCAAGTGCTAGAAATTTGGAAAAAATGTGCCAAATGTGCATTATTTTAATTAAATAATGATATTACAATGAATAAAGATGTAATATTTTGCTTGTTTTGTTTTCCCCAGGTAGTGCAGAAGCAGATGTTGGGTGAGGTAGGAACCTGAACGGCCATTTGATGGTCAGTTGTGTCGTGAATATGTGTACCAAAAATTATATTAAATTAAATAACCCTTCTTCAAGTTATGGTGAAAAAAAATTTTGTGTGTGTTTTTATGCCTCGCAGTGTAGACTTAATGATTTATGAGTAAATGGTTTAAGTGTATAGCTCTTCATAGGAAACCCATCTCAGAGCTATGGAGCATCACCTGCCATATGGGATCACAGAGTGTTACCTCAAATCAAATCAGTCAAATCAAATATGCATTTAATGAAAACTTTGACAGTCTGCAAAGCAGAACAGTTAATACACAGCCAAAACTATATTGCGGCGACAGAGTTAGGGCGCGTTGCACCAACGTCGTTCAACTTTAAACCTGGGTCAAATCTGAATTTGAACCTAGTTCAGCCGCAAATTGCGTTGCATGAAGCGGTTCAAGCGTTGATCTCCGTTCAATTCTGAACTGCCATCTGACCACCGATCAAATTTTGATCTCGGTTCAACTCGTGATTACGCATGCGCACTAGGCAATAAATATTTTCCATCATACTGTTGCTGCCAAAAATTTTCGGATTCGAATCTTATCCTGACCAAAAAAACTTTCTCGTGTCAAATTGTAAGACTTTTAATGCAATTATATTGATGATCTGGATATGTTAGATTACTACTATATTCGTTTTATGTTCTCTTTGTGCTCGATAAATTAACAAATAGATGAATAAATAGCATTTTTCGGTGGCGATGTCTTGCTGCTACAGTAAACATATGATCGAACCCTAACCACAGCAACAAAAACTCATTTATATCGATTTATAAGATGTTAAATTCAATTATACTTGTGATCTACATATGTTACATTTGTGCTATATCTGTTTTCTGTGGTCTTTTTGCTGGATAAATTAACTTATGGATAAATAATAGGCATTTTAGAGTGCTGATGCGCCCTTGCTATGCCGTACCTACGGTAAACATATTATCTTGACAATGGACGTAGAATAATTAACCAATATCTATTGGAACACAAAGTGCATATTTTCGGAACTTTATCAATGCAACTGTTGATGCGAAAATTGTGTAGTAACTTCAGGGAAACTTTAAATTCGAACAAATTACGGTCAACCTGTACTGGACTGTTTCGTAAGCATTGCGTGTAACTGTGACGTCACTGTAGTTGGCCCGTAGGCCGAGCATGGTTGACCAATCAGCGTCGTCCACGGTATAACCACGGTCGTTCAACTGAACGGGATCAGCTGATCTGAGTTCATCTTGGTGCAACGTAATTCAGCGTGAACTTGGTTCAACTTTTGATCTAGGTTCAGCTGAACCAAGATCATGAACGACGTTGGTGCAACGCGCCCTTAGAGTCTAAGTGGCTTGGTGGCTCAGTGGTTAGGGCGTTGGATACGAGACCGAAAGGTCCACGATTCAGTGCTCAGCCAATGCACTACTTAGTAACAGCCTTAGGCAAGTTGTTCACACCTACCTGCCTTTGTAGGTGCAAGTGTCTAGTGGTTGGTGTCAACTCGTAACTTTCAGGTTGCGGTTCGATTCTCACTGCCGTCATTTGCAAGCAACCTTGTGCAGGTTGCTAACCTACTGTGTGATCAGACCAACTTAGCCTCCTACCCTTCCTTCGTTTGATGGGAAATGAGTAGTAGCTTACGTGCTATGGGGTGAAGGCTTAGTGTGGCTGATTGGGGGTGGTATGTCTGCTAGCTGTAAACTGCAGGTCCAATTGTTTGCTTAGTTGGGCAGTGGATGGCCACATACTGCGCTGTGGTATCATTAGTTCATGCTAATCAGCTGCCACTTCCGAGATTGTAAAACGCTTCTGTCCACGAGTTTGTCTCATGTAAGAAGTGCTATAGCAAGTGTTGGACTTTACCTTTATTTTTTAATAACGCCTTATACAGCATACAAATAACAAAAACCATTGTCCTTTGGAAGGTTAGCTTTGTCAAGAACCACGTAATCGTGATGCCTGCTACGAAGATTGTATCCATTAGACAAACGACGTTAAGGTATTGGTGGTCTCATAATGTCATGACTGTTGCTTGCAGTCTGCTCAAAAAAGGTATCATCAGTAGCATCGAATCTGTCCATGAATCTGTCTCTGAAATGTTCTGCTCAGAAACCAAGTCGCCCGACGCGGGTGAATATGCTGTGCCATAACCCCAGCTACATAGGCTGGTACTCGATTTGCCAACCCCAGAGGGATGGAAGACTGAGCCATCCTATGCTGCTTAGTGACATGCTCTGAACCAGCTGTTAGCCACTGTCCCACTGTCTATAGCAGCTATTAACATTAATTCATATCAAATCGAGCATGTTTAATTGAGACAGCAATGTGATTGGTCGGAAGATCGAAATGTCGTTCTTAAAGTGATCTGTGGCAAGATGCTTGTATCTTACTACTGTCCTGTTACTGTTCTTGCTTCTGCTGCTCTGACTATTGCTATTTCTACTGATGTTGTCATTGGTTGTTGTCTGTCGTAGGTGAGTGCAAGCGCTGACAACGCTGACATGAGTGGATATTTGCGTCAATGGAAGCATCGTGCGTGGAAGAGACTGTGGTTTGTTGTCAAGGACAACGTGCTGTACACATTCAAAGCCAGCGAGGTTCGTAATGTATGCTCCACCACAGTGACACGTGTCATTTGCGTGATGAAAGTTACATATATTTATCGTTGTCACTTATATATGTTTTTTTTCACGAAGGACAAAGCCAAAGAGGTATGCTTCACCACACTGCAACAATGATGACAGACTCTGGTCATATGTCTGACTGCAGTCAGTTGTCTTAATGATGAGCTAATGGTTTTGTGTCTTCTTCAGTCGTCATAAAACCATGATTGCTGATTGCAGTAATGTTGCCGGTCTCATTTCGTTGCACATCTGAGTTGACACAGGTCTTTAACAGTGTATGTTTTTTGGTTGGTTTATTTTGCTCAGAATCAATCGTTGAAGTAAATCGTGAGAATTTTGGCAGAACTTTTGTAACTGCGACATTCTGATTGTCAGCCTGTCTGTCAGTCTGTCTGTCTGTCTGTGGTCGGTTAGAAAAATTCAGCAAGTCAGACCAACATCCACAGTGTAAGAATTTTATATACGGTCACTTGCATTTTGGTTTTTGCTCACAATAAATGAATTTGTATAGACGAAGTACATCTATTGACTTCAGAGGCGAATGCTGAATGCTGCATGGAGTGGAAATCGTGTTGAAGTGAATTTTGAAAAGGTCTACAGGGTATAGCTTTTCATTGGAAACGCATTTCCGAGCTACAGAGCGTCACCTGCCATATGAGATAACACAGTGTTACCTGCCACCTGACACAGGTGAGTGCAGCCTGCCTTACCCCCAGCAAACAGACTGGTACTCGATTTACCTACCCCAGAGGGATGGAAGGCTGAGTTTGTTTTTGGTGTTGGTTATACACCTGAATTGTTTATTTGTCTGCAGTTAGTCATCCATCCAAACAGCAACCACTCAATAGCAATCTGACCAGGATTTGAACCCGCGACCTCATGATCACATGTCCAGCATATTAACCATTACGCCTTGGAGCCATGTTAAAGTGGTATCATTAGCTTGCATTGCGTTGTGTCTTTTTGTAGGATGCAGCTGCAGAGGACAGTATGCCGTTGCCAGGATACCAAGTCATCAGCCCTGGCCAAACTGTGAGTGAATACAACTAGTACACTGTCCGTGCCTGTTTAGAAAGGCTTTTGCCATCAGCAACACGCTTGCTTTCTACTCGGAAAACATACGCGTTATCTTTTGTTGCAGTAGTAAAAGTGTGTGTTAATATTATATTCAGTGATGTTTCGTATTTGTGGTAGAGTCTGTGGTGCTTAACATTATTGTCCTATTTCTTTCCATGTTAGCAGCAGATTTTCACGGGTTCGTTTAATATTCATCCGCTGAAAACAACCAGCAATACTTGTATAAAAGCCATGAAGTAGTGTGGTAAGCATTGCTGTTAGTTAAAGAGCTCTGTACTTTGCAGTCTTTGTCTTGCTGTCCAGTTTTATGTGGGTTGATTTAAATCTGTTCTTATTCTTACAGCGGTTTTTAGTGGGTAATGTCGTTGGTCTCTTCAGCAAAGTTATTCAACGCAGGGCGTGGTTAGTAATTGGATGGGTGATCGTCAGCAGGCCGGTAAGCCATCTCTGTATGTAACCAGCCACCCAGGTCAACTCAGCCTGGCCATCCCTCCATGAATAGGTGCACAGAGGAGTACTAGCTAAACAGGCACACCACACGATGCAGTAGCGCTAATCTCCTAATTTCTGGCTGGCCGTGTAAACTGTTATCTGACTGAGGGCTAACGAAATGGAGGTCAGTGCTGCCCTATTGGCCTTAAGTTACGTTTTTATTTTCACTGTCATATATCGTTTGATTTGACAGGGTTCTGTCTTTATGCTGGTGATATGTAGAGTTTCCCAGGCATAGATTCAAATGTCGTCTTTGAGCTTCGTCACCCTGGCGTTCCAACAATGTTCTTTCGTGCTGAGAACAGCCAGTCCTCTGATCGGTAAACCATAGAATGTTCTCATTTTCACAGTCTGCTTTTTTTTGCTTATTTTCATATTTGTCGATCTCTTTGTGTGGTTGGATGGACATACAGTGTTGAATTTTCCTCTTCTTTTTTTCCTTTCCTCTTGCTGCTTTTTTTCTTTTTTTCTCTTCTTAATAGTCTGTATCCTTAAATCCAGCTGGCGGTCTTGGAGTGCTGTACTACACTCTGTCTCAAAAAAGTTTACTTATTTTTGTAATATCTTTCTCAAATTTTGTTTCATTTTGCTAATTTTTGGCAGGATTATACTTCAGGAAATTTGAAACTAGCACAAATGCATACCACATCTTTTTCGTATGTTCATACTGTCAATTGTAAAATTTGACAACGATTTTTACAACAAAGACTCTTAAAATATTTCACCAGATGGCTAGAATTGTTATTTTGTCATCTGCAGCAGTCGAATAAGCATTATTTAATCATTTTTTGCAATCCCAAAATACGGGGGGGGGGATTGGGATGCTGCTGATTACGTGATTTGGGATCGGCAAAACGGCTGAGATCCCGTGATTCAAGATTCTGGAATTGCAGTTCAAGGGGTTCCAAGTAGATGTCCAAAAGCACTTGGCCCTGCCAAAAGTGCCAAGCAGTGAGTGTATGTAAACTAACAAAACTGCAGTGTTTTAGATGGAAATGAAATAAGAAAAAGTGAAGTAGAAGAACAGTTGTAATGTAAAAGATAACATATCAAGAAACTGCATGTAAACTTTGAGAACACATGATGCATTTGACATGACAGGTGGACGTCTGTGATGAGACGAGCTACTCTTATCAACGCTTACTCACTGAACTCAGCCTAGCCGTCCCTCCGTGGCCATGCTGTATTGCATTGTCAGCTGCAGCTGAATACATTCTACATATCAACACTCAGTGTAAAATATCAGCTTGCTACAGCTCAGTGAATGAGAGGCTAATGTCCTGTTCACACCTCACAGGAGTGCATGTTATACATGGCTAGGTGGTGTTATGGTTAGCATGCTGGACTTGTGATTGTGAGGTTGTGTGTTCAACTCCTGGTCAGGTCACTGTCAAAAGGTTACTGCTTGGATTGGTGACTGTCTGCAGACAGGTAAACCGTGCCAATGTATAAAGGGTGAAGACTAAAGGTGATGATATAGCTCTTTATGGGAAGCCCATCTCAGAGCTACACAGCATCACCTGCCATATGGGATCCCACAGTGTTACCTGCCACCCGACACAGGTGAACACGCCCCGCCTTAACCCCAGCCAGATAGGCCGGTGCTCGATTTACCTACCCTGGAGGGATGGAAGGCTGAGTTGACCTAGATGGCTGGTTACATGCCGAGATGGTTTACCTGCCCGCAGAAAGTCACCCATCGAAGGACTAACTCGGCCTGGCTTAGAGTAGCTTCGTTGATCGGATGAAACGTCAGCGCTGTGCCACGCCATCACCAAGCTCAACTCCTCCTTTCATCCGTCCATGGCAGAGTGTTTACTATCAACTGTTGTTGAGTGAATGACAGTCTGATGTCATGTTCACACTTTGCATGAGTGCGTGTCATACTGTACTACACCGTGTCCCAAAAAAAAACATCCCCGACGTTTTCGACTATAACTTTAAAACCAATTATCAGATTTTGATAATTTTTGATACGAATATTCCTGACACAACTTGCCATCAAATGACCATTCAGTTTCCCACCTCTCCCAACGTTTGTTTCTGCACTACTTGGGGAAAACCCAACCAGCTAAATATCACTTTTTTTATCCAATGCGATATCATTGCTTAATTAACATAACGCTTAAAAACACATTTTGTTCACATTTCTGACACTTTGGCTGACAATTCATCCAATTGTACATTTTTCAACTGACTAGTCAAATTGCTTGAAGTGGTTGCCCACTATGCGAACACAGGCAAGGTGACTGTTTCTCCATTCATTGATAGCAGTATCGATAAAATTCTGCTCCAGACCAATCCAGGCCGTACCAGTCGCTTCTTGACTTCACAAACATTTCAAAACTTCATCTTGTTGTCACACTGCTGCATAACAGTCAAACCTTGTAATAGAATGACTGTTGGGGCACACAGATTAGGACAGACGGAATTTATGAACGTTTTTTCATTCATTTTAACACGTATTATGCTTGGTCTCCTTTTCCCAGGTAGTCCAAAAGCAGACGTTGGGTGAGGTGGAAACTAAAACACTTATATAATAGCCGGTTGTGTCAAATTTTTCTGCCAAAAATTATTAAAATCTGTTAATCTTTCTTTAAGTTACGATCAATAATGTCGGGGATGTTTTTTCAGGTTTTCTGTTTATTTCAACACATATTTCGCTTGATCTGCT
>Ga0056128_1009422_pt1 | contig 12264 bp, 9 predicted proteins | sample WorMetLIZISLAND2_FD_71113 | JGI IMG/M metagenome (GOLD analysis project Ga0056128, IMG submission 71113) | Marine gutless worms symbiont microbial communities from Max Planck institute for Marine Microbiology, Germany - Olavius geniculatus... ...
AATTTTTGAAAATTTTATGCAAAAATCATGCATTTTGGTGCAAAATTTTCACTTGTTTTAAGATGCATCCAGTAAATAAGGGGGGCACCCCATGTCCCTCCTTTGAATCCGCCACTGATAGAATAGATTCTTTGTGTACTGCACTGCATTGCTGTGTCGTGTTTGCATGTTGAAGTTTCAGACCAGGTATCTGCTGCCGTGCACCCAGCTTGCTGTTAAGGCACTGACATATGACAAGCAGAAGCCTGGAGGTGACGAGCCATTCTCTGTATCATGGTCTGATAGCATCTCCATTTGTGACAGTGTCACAAGACTCTGTGCCGACTGGCCGCAAATGCACCTGGTATGATGTTCTCATCTCATGAGCATTAGCTCAGATTTCTTGTTAATTTTGGTACAAAAACTAGCAGTGGCTATTGTACAAAAATGCATGCTTATGTCCACTTACTCATCTAACAGCTGTCTTGAATGCACCAAGACAACATTGGCTGTATATTATCATCAATAGGGGGTTAAATGTTTTTTCCGATTATGTTCTAAAGAAAATGTGATTATCACTTATCAAATGAATTTTTAATGATGTTTGTGAAAAATTTATACATCGTTAGAAATTTCAGCTACTATTAGCATATTGATCATTAACCATTATACTAACCACTGTATCCAAGCTTATCAGTAACCACTGTAGTAATAAGTATCGGTAACATTTATTGCTGCTGTTTTTTGATTTCTGATTAATTTAAACTTACTCCCAGTTAGTCTCAGTTCTCTCAAACTGAATTTTTGAAAGCTGTTTCATCTGCAATATCATCTTGCTTTTGTTGATTACTCATTAGCTAAAATATCAGATAAGGTACCCATATTTATGGCAGCTTCTATTGATTGAAATTTAGTAAGATAGCAGTAATGTGGATTAACTGCTTTAGTAGTAAACAAGCATGAAATTTGGAGATATGAGTGAAGATCAGTATATAGCCTTGTCTGTGCCACCATGCACCTTTGATTTGCTTGTGACATATACAGTATAAATGTGTTTTGATTGACTGACTGAATAATTGATTGTTTACTAGTAAGAAAACAGCAAAATATCTGACTGTTTTGAACTGTTTGTAGGCATGTGCAGCATCCACATTTTACCTGGATCCAACTGTGTGTCGTGGAGCTGCTCTGACGTCATACTACAGGAGTTTGAAGTCCATTCCTCCTGCCACACCAGTTGCTCCAACCAGTATCGATGCTGCTACATACAGCATTCTGTTAGGCAACATCGAGCAACTTCGGCCAGCCAGTTTTCTACGTCCACCTCCTGCAAATTGGTCAGATTTTGAGTTGGCAATTGCCTCTAGGTCCATTGTGGAGAAACCGCGAGAGTGTGGTGCTGGTGGCAGCAAGAAAGAGATCTCTTCCACCCCGATGGAAATAAGTCTGGCATTGCATTCAGCGCTGGATGACATTCAGCAGATACTATCAGCGGGGCCGTCAACTAGTCACGACCACACACATCTTGATGAGCAGGCTCTCGGTGAAATTACAGCTTTCCTTCAGTCTGGTCCTCCAGTCATCTGGTCTAGCAATGATGCTGTGCAGCTGACAAATGTTGGAAATGATTTGCCTGCCACTAGCACAGATGTCATGCAACAGAATTTAGCAATTATGTCTCGTGCTGGTCTGCCTGCTGCCAGTGGTAACACTGGTCAAAAGTCATTGCAGCCCATGGGAAAAATAACATGGAACAGTGAATCGGCAAGTGCATTAGATGATGGTTCTGCAGGTGCAGTTATTCATTTGAAGCGATATCAGTGCGTTCTCTGTATGACAGCATTTGACATTGTTCCATCTGCAGACCATTATAATGCTAATAAATGTAGTGTGTGTTCTGGAGACGTGTTGGAGGTGCCCATCTATCGTTGTCGTCGCTGCAGTGCAAATTATTACAGTGAATTGGCAGCGCACCATCACACTTTGTTTCTGTGCACTCGCAACGATGCTGGCAGTGAGATAGGTCATGTGCTGCGTCACTACAGATGCCCCATATGTCATGTGGCATTCTTTTCATCAGCTGGCCTGCAGTCCCATACAGCATCTATGCATGGCACTTCACATTCTGCCAGTCCTGAGGTGTCTGCCGGCACTGGGTCAAAGCCATATAGCTTAACAGATATCAGTTTGTGTCGGCCTGAAGTCATGACTCCACAGCTAGGTGTTGTCCAGTCTCCTGCACAGGTGCATTCACCATTCTGTTCCTCAAACGCTACAGCAAGCAATAGTCCGTCTTCTGTAGAAGATGGTTTATCGCCATGCAAAGTCAGTTTGCCATCGGATGCTGCTGCAGCTGCTGCTGCAGCTGCGCACAGTAAACAGAAAGCATCTCGGCGCTATTCGGGTAGGCCGCCAAAGGGAATCATCTACAAGAATGTGTTCATGACCAGCGAGGGTTTGTACTACTGTTCAACGTGCAATGCTGATCTCAATACGACTGAACGTCGTTCTCAACACAAGGGTCGGCCTTGTGGTCGTGCAAGTGCTGCATCGTATGCCCGACACTATGTGTTCATCTGTCCCCACTGCTCTTCTCGTTGGTCGTCACAGAAAGCATGCTATGAGCACCAGATATCCACATGTCTGCCACAGATCGGTGTGAATGTTGCTGATTTATCACTGCGGAGGTATGCTTGCCCAGTCTGCAGTCGGCTTCATTTCAGTCTTGCACCACTTCGCGGCCACATGACGACTGCACATCGTCTGAGCCGCGATGAAGTCATACAGCGCCTCATTGTAGCTGGGTATATGACACCAGAAGGCTCAAATGTGAAACCTGATAACATCATTGGTATTCAGGAGGCAGCCATACAGTCTGCTAAAAACCCTTCTGATAGCACTTCTACCAGTAACCCTCCCAGTACTATTACTGAGGCGGAAGTTATTGCTTTGTTGAATAAAGAACTTTATGCAGCACTGAACGAAAGAGAATCTGGAAGTCATAACCAGTTTTATGCTGATAGAAAGACAGTGCCTGATGTTGCAGTAGTAAGTACCAAGAATACATACTCTACTCCTTCAAAGCTCAGTGTTCTTACTGCATTTCCACAGTTGCCAAAACCTGTTCTCAACCTGAGAGCAATTCCCAAAATAATGGCAACATCCTCGAGTGTGGTATCATTGTCTTCTGTTACACCACCTTGCAGCAGCAGTATACATACAGATAGCATCCCACCAAGTATGGTAGTCCACACGAAGCTTGGTATGAATGACATCTGCGATAACTGTGATTCAAAGCATGAATTGGCAGATGTAAAAAATGTTGCATTAAGTAATGGCAATATTGTCTGTGCTTCACCATCAACTCCAACCTCAGTGGATGATACAGTGAAAGAAAACTCAGTTTCAGTAAAGGATAATGTCAGTAATGCTTCTTCAGAGGAATCCAAGCATGAAACCAGTGAGAATGGTGTCATTGTTAGTCCCACTACGGCTGGCGCTCCAGCTGCTGAATTGTCTAAATGCCATGCTAAGTCCGTTGTTGCAGCAGAAACAGACAAACGCTCCAACGGATGCAGTGACGGAGTACCAATTAGGAATGGAAAGTTGAAGTTTATTTTTAACAAGTCAGATGCAGGTGGCACAAAAGGTCAGCAGATACAGCTGCCAGTGGTGGCACTGGAAAGGACGACGTTGACTGCAGTTTCTCCAACTGTCAGCCTATCGAGATCTTCTCAGGGTTCAAAACTGAGACCTCGTCAGCGTGTGTCGGTGCACTTTTTGTCTACAAATGCTGCCAGTACTCGTCACCCCAGCTATAATCGTCAAAGGATTATGAATGTCAGGAAGTCGGCAAGAGTTTCAGACAAGTGGAAATCTGTTCCAGTTCTGCAGATAAGTCGTCCACGACAGCATGCATCCGGTGGCTTCAGTCACAAGCGCCGTCTCTTGCACGGCACTAGGCTGGCTGACCGAAAGCTGCAACAGAAAAAGAAGTCCATGGATAGTAAGGACTTTGCATATGACTGTTTCACAGGCCGACATGCTGTGAGGCAATCTCGACATAGCCGAAGACAGTCTACAGCCATTTCTTCCGGTGCTGATGCTAATGCCATCTCTACTCGATCTCAGTGCCGCCAAATACTTAAACACAGTGTTGTCCGGTAGTGCGTGTGTTTTTCGAGTAATCGTGAACTGTACAAAATATGTGTTGTTATGTCATACAAGACTGCCAAAGATGAAAAGAAGATATTAATTATGCAGTATGATTATGCAGTTTGTTGTCTTGTTGTTGTTAGTCATCTCATCACTTTGATTTATTGTTCGTGTACGTGACATTTTCGATTCAGTTTTGTCATGTATGCATAGTGAATGGTTGCACTTTATCGTAAGTGACATTCAGCAATTTCTTTCATTACCCGGTCTGTTTCATGAACTATGACGATGATTGTTTTTTAATGTTTTTTCTAAGATTTTTACTTCAAATTTTGGATTGATGTATGATTTGTATTCCTGTGAATGTGTGACCTGATTGCTTCATATACATCAAACGATGGCAGCAACTGTAATTAGTTGTTGAAATTTATATTTTATGTTGTTTTGGTTTGTTTGAGTGTAGTGTAAGTCTTTAGGTTGTGCGTTTTCTCGATATACCATAGAACATTGTGTCACTAGGATTGTTCCTTCTGGTGTTTTCGAAATTATGCATAGATATTTGTAGATAACATACATTTGTTGTTTTGGTTGCACATAATGTACACGGGTAACTTTGCAACAGTTACTGGTAGAAATGCGCACGATATGTCAAAAGTTTCAGAATGTTATACAGAAAAAACATAAAATTTGCATAGCGCAACACTTAAATATTTTTTGCCTAATTTGCATAAACCTTCACTGCTTCTGAAATTCAGCTGTATTCGACTGTAACGCATGGATTTGGCATGAATAAATTCGACTTAAGCAGTTGGGCACACTTTGCATCCATAACCATTGTCAGTTTTTTTGCAGCTGATTGTTTGCTGGAGTTAAGGTGTTCAAGGTCAGCCAAGCCCAATATTCGATTAACACATGTTTCAGTTGGCTATTTTTTTTTTAAATTTTGTGACCATGCCATCTGCTGCAATGCCCTCACATCGAATAATCCACAGGATTAAAATCCGGACTCTGACAGCAAGTTTTTGAGATTAATGAACTTGGGCACATGGGAGCACAGGCAAACGCCTAATTTCAGGGGTAATAATGACTTGCACAAATTTGTCGAAGAATATTTAAATGATCTGCTATACAAGTTTGGCACTTATTCTCTAAAGATTTCTGAAACTTTAGACGCATAACACACTTTTCTACCACTAATCGTCACAAAGTTATGAATGCTCAAACAGGTCCGGTTTTTTGGCCCACCCTGTATGTTGTTCTGCAATACAGTGACTAGTCTTACTGCCATGTGTTAGTGCATGCAGCTGCATTTCTACATTTGAACAATTTGCATGTCACGTGGTGTACTTGTATTTATTACATGATATGTGGAGTATATATGTGGGCCACAGTTTGTCTAGTTACTGTCCACGGTAATGATGATGGTATTGTTTTCAGCGTCATCGCTGAGTTTTTTGTTTGTTTGTTTGTTTTTCACTGTTAACACTATAACTCATAAGCTGCTGCGCTTAGCTTGATGAAATTTTGAATGAACATGTATCTTGACAACTGCAAGAACCCTATTAAATTTCAGGATCGTAGTATCGGATTTTCAAATACTTTGCTATTGCGACATAGGGCCTTGCTGATACTGACTGCTGCTAAGCAGATCCGGCTAGGCCAATAGGTATTTCTGATGCTGATGTCATTGCTATGAATATTGTAGCATGCCATGTTAGCTACACAGAAAGCCTTAGCCGTGAGCGAGGCTTGGCGGTCTAATATTTGAGCTGAGTTTCTGCTTGTATGTCTTGTCTTGTACCGCGTGTCTGTCTACGGGTCCTTGAAAGTCCTTGAATTTGATTTTCTAAAATGCCGTAACCAAACAAGTAATTTTCAGAACCAGTGTTGCCTGAGTCTGGGTGGTGAACAGACTTCATCATTACTGTTACTTACTGATTTTTTTTTCGTAAATTGTCGAATGTAAACTGAATCTGCTTATATATGCTTACAAAAGTGCTGGCTTGATTAAATTCAGTTCTCCTTATATATCCTTCATATGGTCCTTGAAAGTCTTTGAATTTGATTTTGACATATGGGCAAGAACCATGTGTAAGATGTTCCCTTATAGCCAATACTGCTTATGCTGTCCAATGAAACGTCAGATCATTTGTTATACAAAGGATTGCATGGATCAGAGAGTAGCAGTGGCTTCCACAAACCATAGTCACTTTCAGATGGTCGTGCTTTCCTGATAATGGGTTAAACAACCTGGCCTACGTGGGGCCTGAGATTGTCTAAGATTAACAATGTTATGTAGGCTCTGCAATGAAACACTTATGAATCGTGACGTTAAGATATCACAAAATGTCATCGGTGAGTGATCATGTTCACAACTCGGTGTGTGTCCAGTGTAACGTGTATATGTGGTTTACTGTTTCATCTGTGTATAGCTACAAGCAGTGCTTGTTGTGTGTTTTTGTAAGCAGTATATCATATTTGTCTCTATCAGTGTTGGCATTTTACATTTGCCTGGATACTGAAAATGTTAGTTTTTATTGAACATGTAAAAAATACAGTAACTGGCAGTAATGGAGATAAACATTCTACCGTCTACATTTTTGAAAATGCATGTTAAATGCTAGCCCAAATGTGTACACACTGTGCACTTTTATTGTGGCATCCTGTTTAGCCGGGAATGATGAAATTCCCAGGTCTGTTAAGCTTATTTTGATACAGCCTTATTGTGTTTGTCAAGCATACAATTTGTTTGAACCCGGAAATGAGTAAAATTACAGCAGACTTATAGAATTTAAGACCAGCTCATGCGAATTTCAAACGTTTTTATTTTTAAACAAAAATCAATTTTTGTTGGAATACTTACAAACATTATTTGACGTCATTTAATATTCACACAGTATTGAAAACGTTTTTGCTGCTGTTTGATGCAAAATATGCCAACCCTGTTCCGTGTCCGCCTCTGCTCTAGTGCTGCTTATTGCAGTCACCTGTGTGAAGTTCTGTTTGATTGCACTGTGGTTAACATTAATAGACTTTGGGCAGTTAGAAAGGAATTCGAAGCGATTGTCATGTTAGACATAGACTGTGTCCCATTAAAAAGGGACCTCGACATTATCAATCGACAAGTGGAAATCTAGGACACAAAATTAGTGCATGTTTGTCTGTTAGGTTATCATGCCAGTTACATTATTGATCGTAACTTGAAGACGGATTATCAGATTTTAATAGTTTTTGGTATGAATATTTCTGACACAACTGGCCATCAAATGGCCGTTCAAGTTTCCACCTCACCGAACGTCTGTTTCTGCGCTACCTGGGAAAACAGAACAAGTGAAAAGTGCATTGAAATGAAGACAAGACTACAATAAATTTTATCTCTCCAGATATGTAGCCCACAACAGCCCTGATCTCGGTCCATTCGACAATATTTGTAGTGTCGTTCACTAGTGAGTTATCAGTATTTAGGAATGTCGACAAAATTGAGAAGCGACTGGTTGAAGTCTGGTGCAGAATATTGTCGACACTGCTCTCGAGAATGCATTTGCATTCTGCATGCATGTGTTCACACAAAGGGCCGACATTTTGAATATTTACTGGACAGTTGGATAAACTGTCAGACATATTGCTAGAAATTTGGACAAAATGTGTGTAATTTTAATCAGATTGTACTGCATTGAGTAGAAATGCAATATTTTGCTTGTTCCGATTTTCCCAGGTAGTGCAGAAGCAGACGTTTGATACTTTGGTAACTTTGATAGTTATTTGATAGCCAGGTCGTATCAAAATTTATTAAAATTTGATAATCCATCTTAAATTAGTATTGATAATGTTGTGGTCTTTTTATTAAGACACAGTATTCATGTTCAGTCAAATACAAGTTTTGCCAACTTAGTGTCTTTGTGATGCATGAGTTGATATAACCGTTTTGTTATTTAACTGTCTATTAGCTGAATCACAGATAGTTGTGCTGCAGTAAGTTCTAACATTTTTTATTAGCTTCACTTGCAGCGTCTCTGGTGAAGCTGCCAGATGATGATGAAAGTTTGGTCGCGGTAATGTGTTTACGTTTAAAGCAAAAAATTGCTTAGAGGTTCACAATAATAGTTGCATCGAGACTTATAAAGCACTTTATATGAAACGCATTGTGAACAGTCAACAGCAGAAGTTTACAAACATTCGAAAGAGCTGAGAGCAGCACCACTGAAGGCGATATCGTGTCGCTCATTAATCAGAAGTAAAAAAACATCCAGGTAATAGGTTACTGCCAAAAAAACTACGTGGCTGTGTTCAAAGAGACAAGAATGACACTGCGCTGCGGCTTTCATTGCAGTTCATTTCTGTCTCTGAGCAAACCTTGAAAATCAGTATAATCAAATACAAATGTATCATACTGCTGTGATTGCCATCGTATTGCAAAACACTGTACTTAGAAATAATATACGTATGACAGTTGGGATTGATTTTTAATGCAGATTGAGACAAGGTGCTGTCAAGCGGTCAGTATAGGCATTAGACGACTAATTAGACAACGAAGAACACGTCGCGTTAGATGAAGACTCTGCATGTAATGAGGCTTTACAGCGGCGTTGCTGTTTGTTGACCAGTGCTTATCCTCGCGTAAGCTTACGTTAGCGTGCGACGTGCCCGTTGGCAATGGCGATTGTGGTCGCCGCCGGAAATCTGTCGCTGAAACGAAACAAGATATTCAAACAAAGTGTGTGTGGCTTCGAAGACCATCAACATCTGCTGCCTTTCACGCGATTTCGAGATTATGTTTAGGCTATCCGGTGTTTGGCATTTAAAGATAAGACGCTTTCGATTTCGAATGTGTGAGGCTTCATGTTACGAATTTTGAGTGTAAATAGGAACTTCCTATAGGCTGTCAATCAATGGTGACCATGTCTCCATCTGCAGCGGTTTGTCCGAAATTTTCAATAAAAAGTTTTAAGCTATGAGAGTGTCCGTATCTCGAAAACGTCGAGAGATAGAGCCTTGGTCGACAATTAGCTCGGTCGGCCATCCTAGCGACAGCTGGGCTTCTTGTTTTTTTGTCCGGACTCAGCCACAAGGCATTTTGTGCGAAGCACGATGACTACAAGAAATGCATCGAACACGCTGTTTTAAAAGCAGCATAGACTTATGTGAACTTTTTAGTTATCTGTCTCATGTGGAAGAGGATCCATATCTCAGCTCTTCGCAGTCATAATTTCTTAACTTCAGCTATTTAGTGCAAGGAGAACATCCTGAAATTTGCGGTAGAACAGAGGTGCGGTAAGAAAATTAGCGATTTCAACCAAATTAATAAGTCGCTGTATCTCACCGTTGATCATTAACATGAAATCGCATACGCCTTTTCAAATATAGAAAAATTAACCTTGGATGACTTTGAACGGTCATTTTGCACTCTGCTATGTCAATCATGCGTCTATCGGAGCTCGCCACGGGAGTCTGAAAAAGGTAGACCCATACCGTCAGCAGCAGAAATGTAAGCACGTGCGAATATTCGTGGGGGGGTTTCTTGGCGAGGAGCCTCAGACGACAGACGGAAGAACGGGCGGCAGATGCTATATAGCGTGAGATGTGCAATGATGAAACATCATACCCGATGATAATTATACACACTGTCGGGCATAAAAACACACCAAAATTTTCTTCATCATAATTTGAAAAAAGGGTTATACAATTTCAATAATTTTTGGTACACATATTCATGACACAACTGGCCATCAAATGGCCGTTCAGTTTCCCACCTCACCCAGCATCTGCTTCTGCACTAGGCCTATCTTGTAAAAACCGAACAGACAAAATATGCATTAAAATCAACAAAAAAACTTTATAAAATTTTATCTTTTCAGATATGTGGTCACCCTCAGCCAATCAATTGCAAGGTTTGACTGTTGTGCAGCAGCACGTCTATTAAATAAACCTAACATTCGAAAATATTGATGAATTCAAGAAGCAATTGGTGAAGTCTGGATTGGTTTGGAGCAGAACGTTATCGACGCTGGTATCAATGAATGGAGAAAATATCTCCGAGCCGAGCCCATGTTCGCAGGCGAACATTTCAAACATTTTTGTAGGCAGTTAAAAATTGACAATTATATAAACTAATCAGCTAAAACGATAAAAATATGGACAAGATGTCTGTTTTGTGTGTGTTTTTAATTAAGCAATAATAGGCCTACCAGTGGTTAGAAATACAATATTTTGTTCGTTCTCTTTCCTCAGGTAGTGCAGAAACAGGCAATGGGTGAAATGGGAAACTAAACAATCATTTGATGGCCAGTTGTATCAGAAATATTCGTACCAAAACTTATTAAAATTGGATGACTTTCCTTCAAGTTATGATGAAAAAATGGTGTGTTTTTATGTCCCACAGCGTAGAGGGCTACTGTAGGCAGAAACTTTACAACCACAGTGGGCAGAAAGCTGAAAGTGAGCCAGGATGTGTCTGTTGCAGTGGAGTATTCATTCATTGCGGTCTAAGACGCGGAATTACTGCACGCATGTCAGCTATTGTTAATCGACGTTTCGAGAGCGAGTACCTGAAAGACTTACTGTAAAGGGGTACGGCGGTCAGTCTCTCTGACTGACGGCTTACCACCCACACCAATGTAACGTCGTCGTCGCTGACGTCATCGTTGTTTTCGACCGAAGTATCTGACTAATGATGATGATGCTTAAGTGCAAATTCCACTATTTCGATCAGTTGTAAGCTTATTGTACAGCACTTTGTACAACAAAACCGCAACACGTTGAAGCAAGTGGAGTTCGGGCATTCGGCGGCGAATGAGTCCGACAATAGCGTTCTCCCCGCGCAGCCAAATCTTGACAAGATGAAGACAAATCTCCAATTAAGACCTCTTTCTTCGCCCCGGTAGCGCCTAATTCCAGTTTATTGCCTCTGCCAGCGGCTGGGAGCAGGTGCAGTTAAAAAACTAGGCTTCCTGATATTTCACTCAACTGACAAAAATGTGACAACGGTATAGCACTCTCTATACGATACGATACGATATGATGTTTTAACGTGAGCTCTAAAAGCTAGCAGAGAACTGTTAGTTTTGATTTAGTACACGAAACCAAAGAAAAACTAGAAATTTGGGGCAAAGCCCAACGTGAGTCCGCCCGGCGCCCTAAGTCCGATTGGGGGAAATTATGGGGCAGGTAAAATTTCCCCGGCATCAAATTCACGTGGCCTGAACTCAAATGCATTGATATACGCCGAACGCGCATTGTCGACTTAGGGTAGGTCAACATGAGCGCTTATAACTTCATAGTACTTCATAGTACTTCATAGTGGACCGAATTTCACAAAAATTTTTTTTGTTCAACGCCCAAAAGATCGCTTTCATCAACGCCGTTTACGTCTTGTCGCTATCTTCATCGGTTCCAGAGATATTTGCACTCAAACTCGAAAGTTGTCGTAAATCGCACCGATTTTTGCACGTTTTTTGCTCTCACAAATTTTAAGGGGGGCGGTGCCCCCAAAAGTTGTACTTGCGTTAACACCCCCACCTAGAGACACGTCAAATGCCAAAGTTTCGTTGGGCTACACCCCTTAACTCCGAAGTTATAATGGCTCATTTATTCCATTTTAAGCCAATTTTTGACCACCTTTTAAAAAAGTTGTAAGGGGGGCCGCCGTCCCCGGTGGAGGGTGGGCTAGTAAGACTTGGTCATTCTCTAGCGCGTGTAAAAATTTGGGGGCGCAGCACCCCCTACGGGCCGAAATATGGTCTTCCGAAAAATGCACTTTGGGTGGGTCAACATGAGCCATTATAACTTGGTTCGTAGAAGACCGAAGTTTACACAATTTTTTTGTTCAACGCGGAATTAACCGTATTTAATAACGCCGTTTAGATTTTGTCGCTATGTTAATCGGTTTCAGAGATATTCGCGGTCAAACTCGAAAGTTGTCGTAAAACGTACTAAATTTTGGACGTTTATTGCCCTCCCAAATTTTAAGGGGGACGGTGCCCCCAAAAGTTGTACTTGCGTTAACACCCCCACATAGAGTCACGTCAAGTGCCAAAGTTTCGTCGGGCTACACCCCCTAACTCCGAAGTTATAATGGCTCATTTATTCCATTTTAAGCCAATTTTTGACCACCCTTTGAAAAAAGTTGTAAGG
>Ga0056128_1009425_pt1 | contig 12262 bp, 6 predicted proteins | sample WorMetLIZISLAND2_FD_71113 | JGI IMG/M metagenome (GOLD analysis project Ga0056128, IMG submission 71113) | Marine gutless worms symbiont microbial communities from Max Planck institute for Marine Microbiology, Germany - Olavius geniculatus... ...
TAAATGTTGGCGAAGTAGTTTGTTTTAGTCTTTTTTAGTCTTTGTGTTTGTGTGTGTTTTGTGTGTTCATGGGCCTCGAGCCTGCCATTGAAGACAAATAAATAAATAAAATAAATAAATTAGTTAAACGCGCAGATAGTTTTTGCTGTTAACATAAGCCTGCAAAACAAAAATAACACGAAGAATTAAAAATTGTACAGTTTGAAAGTTTAAGGTTTATACCACACGCAGTATTTTTAAATACGGATTTTGTTCTGAGGCAAAATGCGAATTTTTTTTTACTTTTTAAAAAGCGACATGCACCACGAATATACACGGTGTTTCATAAAAAGGGACCCCTTTTTCTTTCTTTCATAATTCACTCAAATGATGATCAATTTATACAAAATTTTTAGCCGTTGTAGCTGAAGAAATACTTATTCAAAAAATTGCAACAAAATATGGCAGTTGATTAAATATCCTTTGCTAGGCGTGACGTAACGCCGACGTCATAATATGTCACGGGTACAAGCTTGCTAGTCTCAACTGGTGCTGTCATTTGCTACCCTGCTTTGATGGTGAAAAATATGGTTCGCTGATGACAGATTTTTGAAGTTTTACAGTTGCAGCCACAAAAAACGTGCAAAGCGATCGCATTTACGTGTCTGTGGAGATAGCTAGACTTTCACATGTTCGAGCAAGACAGTGCACTTCCCCTCGGACGTTTCCCCTCCATTGCTTTTTAGAAGCGTCCAAACTACGACTTCTAAATTTTACAAGGTATTGTAGCAGCAGTATTAAAGTGAGGTTGGCAAAACTATATCAGAATCAGCCAATGTTTCACGTAGTTATTAAAAAAAAATAAAAGTGGCATGTTTTTATTGAGACACGGTGTAGTACATAGTGCAAGTGTTTTTTTTAGGATATTGCATTTTACCGCTGCAAAGAACTGTAAATAATGACAACATTGGAATGTTTGCATTGTTAGATCTGTGCTCAGCTGAACGTGAGGTGAGTGAGTCTTGTTGAAAAGATGCCGCTGTGTCGTCCGACGTCGCACGCGAAGCACCCATGCGGCGGTTGTTCTCCGTCGTCCCTCGGAGGCGGTGTTTCGCTGTCATGATGTCTCGCAACTTACCAACACGCTCATTAAGTCTTTAAGGCGACAGCTAGAGTTCTAAACTCTTCCATAACGCACCTAGACATCACGAAGTTTGCGACGCTGCCGCTAAGGCCGTAAAACTTTGACTTAGATCAAAAATTGACAATGGGCGGGGCAATGATATTCGTTTTAGTACAATGAAATGTCTATTCCTTTCAACTGGCAAGGATTATTAGTTTGAGCTTAGATCAAAGAAGCACACCTGTGAAATGAAAAGTACCAGCGTCAACGGGCGTAAACTGCCACTCATCGCTCATTGTTTTCAGAAATGATTTGAAACTCCTCTGCATGCAGGTTACTGAGTCGCTACTGTACATGCCTTTCTATGAATAAGCTTACACAGTGTGGCCCAAAAAAGTAGGCTATTTCATTTTTCCATATCTTTGCTAAATATTGACCAATTTTCACAATTTTTCCATTAGTAGACACTCTAAAAATTTGCTATTTAGTGGCATGCACACCACACTTGTTATGTAGCTACACTACCTTGTAAAACATAAATATCAGAAAACTAGCAATATCTACAAATGGGCAGAAGATATAATGGTAATTTTAAAGTATTTAAGTAAAATGTTGAATATGAATTATAGTCAGTGCTAAAAATGTTTACATATACACGGTGTTTCATAAAAGGCACACTTTTTGTTTCTTTTATAACTCAGTCAAACGGTGAACAATTTGCATGAAATTTTTTATCAGATGTAGCTGAAGAAACTAGAAATTTAGAATATTTTAACAAAACATGGCCATTAGTTAAATATTTTTGCTAGTCGTGATGTAATGCTGACGTCATCATGTGTCGTGTGTACAAACTGGCTTGTCTCAACTAATCCTGTCAGTTGCTACTACCCTGCTTCGATAGTAAACTTTTTCTTGTTTACTGATGAAAAATGTTCATTGTGTCAGCACTAAGCAACACGGGGAAATAAAATTAGGCGTCTCGCGATTCGAAAAACTCAACCATCTCGCAAGCGATCCGTGCTGGTGCACTGTCTTGCAGGAAGGTGTAAAAGTTAAGCTATATACAAGGGTGTGAAAGTGATCGTTTTGGGCATTTTTTGTGGCTACAATGGCTGCAATGTTAACACTTCAACAGTTTGTCATCAATGAATCAATGAGGGCCATAAGTAATGGCTGACGCCAGTGATATACGCCATGGAGGCGGCGGACAAATCGCCAGAGTTGCAGCGTTTGTCGGTGCAGTCGCCGGATTCGCTTCTGCAGCCTGACGTAGGCCTACTTTCTGTTGCAGCGTCCATCAGTCACTGTGTATAAACCTAATGATTTTATTTCAGAATTGAACAAAGGATTAAACATTCAGGCAATCGTTTATTTTTAAGGATTAAACATTCAGACAATCGTTTAATCTCATCATCATGCATAAACTGTCTAGGCCTAAAGACAATATTATTATGTATAAACCTCGATGTCGAATTACCGGTATTCATTCACAGGGCTCCCAGGAGGAGCAAGAAGTGAAATGTCAGGACCCAATGTTTACAAAATTTTAGGACATTCTCGGGACATTTTTGTCGGTTTCACGAAACTCAAGACACAGAAAATGCACGTTTTTCTGTCCTCATGAATGTTATTCATTGAAACAGAGCAGTACTGCAGTCCTAAAAATGTTGCTAAGTTACTAAATGTTTCTAACATACTAAGGCAAAACTGTAGTAAGTAAGTAAGTGAACCAAAAGTACTGATAGAGTCCTGTTAACTAAGTAAAGAACAAAATGAATGCAATGCCGTAATGACAGCATAACAAAAGCCTATATCAGGACATTTTGACTAAATGAGTAAAATTTCAGGGCAATTGCTGATTTCAGGATAATTTCTGGTGCTTGTACCTCCACGGACGCTTGCATTCATGAAAGAGTCCACTCTCCGCTTGTACACTGGGGCTTGACCAAAGATTACATGCACTGACGCTGAAACAGTTCCCTGAAAATGCAGGACTAGAAAATGACGGACTTGTAAATGACGTATTTGTTTTGAAGATGCTTTCTGCTAGAACAACGTTGCCGATAACACGTCGATCGGCGATTAGACGTCTAAACACGATCGTGCCGTGCTGAAATGTTCTTGTTTTTTTGACTGTGATCTGCATGAAAAGCATGTAATAAATAGTCTATAGGCGGAGACAGGTCACAGTGACATTATGGGCGGCTATGTATAGTCACTGTGTTGATAGATAGAAAGAAACATGCTTGGTCATGAATTAGCAAACGCTGCATTTAACTAAAACGTTAAACGGCGGATAATCAAATAAAATATTTAATAAAAATAAAAAAGTACTACTGTTTACCACATGATTTCTATAAACCATGATTACAAAAGGTACTAACAGACAATTTGTACGTTTGTCCTATGACACCTTTGTAAAGGCTTAACTGCAACATGTGTATTTTTAACATAATTTGAGGCGACTAAAAATACAAAACCTGTCAAGTGCAATACCTTGAAAATGACGGACCAAATCGCACCCCTGGAATTTGCAAAACTAGGCTAGGATATCACGTTTGCAGGCCTGGTCCTCGTTTGGGAAGTAATAAAGACATTTTGTACGGTTTTGTGTTGTATAAAAAGTATGGTAAAAAAAACTAACAACTTAGGGCAAAATAAAACTAGCTGTGATTAGGCCCACTAAAGGCCTAAAAACGCAAACATACAAAAACTGATAGAGACCACAACACAAACCACCAGGAAAAAAAAATATTTTTTCTAACAGTAGAAATATATTACTGATAGCAATGGACATAAAACGTGTGCTATATCAACTGTCGTCTATAGTTTTGATTACATAATAGCAGAAAGCATCGTGTAAAGAATCAAACATTAAACACGTGTTTTTTTTCAGTTTAGCTCTATGTAACTGTAGTTCAGATTCACATATTCGACAAAACACATCGCTTAACCTACACAGCAGCTTGTTATAACGCTATGTAAATCATCTTTTTACATACTGAGCTTCTCACAAAGTTTGTTCCACAATGTTTACGGAGGTACAAAACAATTCTTTTCTTACAGCAAAGCCAGTACTGAAATATAAGTCCGCATATCAAAATCATTACAAACAGTTTTTAACTATAAAATATGGTAGAATTATGACAATAAATATAAGGCACAACTAGTAATGATAGTCAAACTGCCGTCAACGTGCCAGAATAACACTAAATTCACAAAAAAACATTCAAAAAATAATATAGAAATCATCACAGTCGCTTGACTGCGATTTGAAGCATTTCATTGATGCAGTGACTGCGAACGAAGCGAAATCGGAACAGAGGGGGTGAGCGGGAACGGAGCGATGAGCAGAGATCACTGAAATAGACTTTAAAGCAGAGCGGCAGCGCAGCCGAACTGCTGCGCTGGCAATGCTCGGCATGTAAGCTCACGTCGTGTGGCAAGCATAAACTCCACTGCTTTAATTTCTTTATGTGCGTACAAGACGACAAACGAAATGAGCCGAACTAAGATTTCATTTCATTTCCTTACATTTCGTTCCCTCTGTGCGCGCCGCTTTTAGACTTATCGCCGTCAGACAACAAGCCGTACAACGGACCAACGGTACAAGCTGTACAACATTTTAACGCGACAAACTTGCTGTGGATCTGATGCAGCCTACAATAAATTCATTCCCAACTAGAAAAGCACTCGGAGAGCGCAGACCTCCGCCAAGCACATTGATTCGACACAACATTGTAGTCCCATTTAAAGCAATGTTAACGAAAATTTCAAAGTGATCTAGAATCCAGGATTTCTTCCGGTCACCCCCAAAATTGAACCACTTATAGTTTTTGCCATTCCCGACACGTCCTGAAAATTTCAGAAAGATCCTTCCATAACTTTTTGAATTATCTTGCTAACACGCAGACAGACAAACAAACTCTGGCAAAAACATAACCTCCTTGGCGGAGGTAACAAATAAAAGTAAGTGGAGATTGTGCCTAAGCCGGTAGCGAGCTAAACCCGGAGTCGGGTTGCGTTGACGCCGCCGCAGTGCCGGCGCACAAGTTGAGTTCTCCGAGACTGGCGAACAGTTCGGCGTACTTCGGATCGCGTCTGATCGCCGGCAGGATATCACGCAGTCGATTGGCGACCGTGAACGATCCCCCGCTCGTCAGATCAACCCGTCCTACAGCCATGGCGTAGACCGACAGTCCGTGCTGGTCTGTCGGGTCGTCCGCCGACAGCACCAGTGTTCCGCTGTCGCCTGGGTGCGAGATCGCTTCGCCATTGCTCTGTATCAGCACCACGTTTCGCAGCGTTTTCGGACTCTCGTTCTCAACGATCTTCAGCGATATCAGCGGCTTGTCGATGAATCCGTGCTGCCAGGTCAGGTTAGAATTACATGATGATGTTCGGTCCTGTGTCAGGAGCCGGACGGCAGCATTCGCCGTCGGTTCGACCAGCCGCAAGTCCCTGCAAAAACACACGGAAACGTTTACTTCGTGGAGACGTTGGACTGACGACATCAAACAACGGACAAGAAATTTCCAGTTGCGGATTACATTAAACGTTGACAGATTAGAGACCAAGGATGCAGAATAAAACTATACTTGTTCCTTCCGCCAATATCCGCTCCTAATTTTACCTATCTGTTCATAGCTGAGGTAAACTGGAAGAGCCACTTCACATCTTTCCGTTGGTCCAATTTTCGAAAAAAATAATATATTACAAGGTAGTGTAGCGACAGCTATGACGTGTGGTATCCGTAATGCTCACCTTATTGCAAAGTTCTTATCAACAGCACTCTCTTGTGAAAACATTTGTGAATCTATCAACAACAAATCAACAATGTTGACGAAGATGTCTTTTTCTTTGACTCGCCGTGTAATGCACATGCACTAACTGAAAAAACCTAAATGAGATGTAGGCCTATAGGCTATAGCTCTTCTTGGGAACCCGTGCTACGAAACCTTACTTGCCATATGTGATCACAAAGTGTTACCCGCCACCCGACACAAGTAAACGCGCCCGCTCTAATTCCAGCCAAACAGTCCGGTACTCAATTTATCTATCCCGGAGGGATGAAAGGCTGAGTTGATCTTAGTGGCTGGTTATATGCCGATATGGTTTAACTAACTGTCCGATTGGAGTTTACCTGCATAGTGTCTGTCTGCCGTTGGAGTCAGTGATCTGTACGGAGTTGTCGGCGACGATGTCTTGTTGCAGTCGTATGACGGACACGTCAGCAAACACTGGACCACCCATACTGTCCACATGCACTTCATCGAGTTCACGGACCACGCACTGACCGAGCAACTGACCGCCTGAAGAAAGGGCCGCCTCACCCACCTGACAACAGGCAATTAAACTGATTCGGTGCTAATATTGACGGCATCGCACTGACTGTGTGCTGTGAGAGGAAGACAAATGAAATTCAAGAAATAGTGGCGTAGCCAAGGGGGCCCAAGAGGCCCAGGCCCCCAATCCTCCAGATAAAACATAAGCATACGTATAAACTGCACAAAATTTGCCAATTTGGTCTGTTTATTTTCGGGAAAAAAATTAAAATTGTTGCCACCAGATCTCATATTGTAGGCCTAAAGCTAAAAAGCACCAAATTCGATTTCAGCTGGGGCTCCGCCCCAGACCCCGTTGAGAAGCTCTCAACGCTCCCCAGACCTCCTAGCTAGATTTTAGGGGGTACAACTTCTAAGGGAAGGGAGGGGAGGAGAAGAGGGAAAGACAGGGGAAGGGAGAGAAGGGGTAAAAGGGGGAGAGAAAAAGAGCAAAAACAAAAGAGGGAAAGGAGGGAGGGGAAAGGGAGACAAGGCCCCCCAATTGAAATTTCTGGCTACGCCACTGTCAAAAAGCCCAGCTGTCGCTAGGGAAGACGCGCTACAGCCTGTACAGTTCATGTTCCAGTACTACCTTCAAAGTCATTTAAGGTCGATGATTTTCATCTCACCAGAAAGGGCGTAGGCCTATGCGATTTCTTATTAGTGATCAATTGCCATTTTGGCCTTATCTCTTACCGTTTCCGAGATACGGCCAGTTATAGCTTGAAACATTTTATTTAAAATTGCTGCCAAACCGCTGCAGATGGAGACATGGTTACTATATATATTGACCGTCTATAAGAAGTCGCCAGCGCCCCATCCGATGATACCATCGCCGATTCTCTACAACTTACTGTTTAGCCACAATACATTCGTTACAGACGTCGGACAACGACGACAGACAAACGGACGGACAACAACGATGCCAAAGACGCCTACAGAATAACTGTATATAGCGCATCAAAAACTACAACACAAACAATTCTGTTTACCCGACTGAAGAGGTGCGCTACACTGACGGCGAAGCGACGATCGGCATCCCGGGCGCCTATCAACCCGCCAAGCAGAGCCTTGTTAGCCTGACTCACTGTCTGAATCACGCTTCCCGGCTCTAGCCTGACCGGACCACATCTCGTGAAGACGGCGCCCGCTAGACATGACTGGAAGATGCGAAACTCGACGCCGCAATCGCTGAACCCGGCGTCCCTGATGTGTTGCCGTGCTTCAGACGCATTTATGTCCGGCGTGGTACCGACCGCGATGACCGTTGTATCATCGTTATCAACCGAGTAACATTCTATCACCCAGCTCATACTGCAAACACATACGTTTACAGAAGTTATTTATTATTATTTTTGAAACAGTAATTTTTATCTGTTCATTTTATTTATGATTATTTGATTAAGTAGGCCTACTGTTACTCGCCATTCCAGTGATCGCACAGCCCTTGAGGAAGGATAACATTAGATATTCTATGATAGAAGTTGTGGGCGTGGTACGCCGTGGTTTATTTTATGTAAATAAAGGAATAGAATAGCTTTTGCAAAATTACGCAATTGAGAACCATTAAATCAACTCCAGACGCTGTTTGCATACTGCTAGTTACAAGCAAGATGAGGAGTGCGGAAGAAATGAAAGCTGATTTCGATAGTAAGTTGTCTTTAGTATTTGTCCCCATAGTCGGGTCTATTTAGAAGACGACGGAACATTTTCTAGCAAAACTGTCCACCAGAATTAGCGTTACGTAGTTAGAACTTCGATTTGCGTAAAACACGTGAGGAGCGAGGGACTGCCAACATGTATCTGTCAATATATCACATCTGGCGATACAGCACATTGTATCTGTCGGCTTAAAACGTCCTACACTTCACACTGTCAACTACCCGTCATGGTCTGAAGTTTTCAACAAGTTGAAGTTTGACCATCTACTGAAGAAGAAGAAGATAATATATAGGCTCTACGCTTTTAGCCACATGGGTTTTTTCGGCCTTGAAAATACTTATTATGTAGCTTAGTTCAAAGCTGTGTCATAGACACAGCTTAGATTTCCACCGCATAATTTCATCGGCAGAAAAATACAAATTGTGGAACGCCGTACAATTCAGTGTTTTATTAACAAATTCAGTTGAAAACAGTAAAGTAGTGCTGGGTGGTAATTGCAATTTTATTCAATTTCAACCACTGTCAGTGCCAAATTAACTTTTTCGTTTTTTGTGGTTTTTGTGCTACTAATCATTGCTTATTTGACAATTTATGCATTTCAGTTGTTTAGTGTGATTGTGAAGCTTATGCCTTGGCTAAATCCAATATTATGTTTCAAGTTTATTGTAAACTAAGTATGTTAGAAGAAATAGAGTTATAAGATAAAACAGTGATTTTTTATGTAATAAAAACACATTTATTAAGTTCACCTGCATTTTTATTTTTTTTGTCCATTTTTTATGTTAAAATGTTTGTTCATTTTGTTATTATGTCATAATTTTTTATTATATTATATTTTATTTTTAACGTTTCAAATATGATAACTTTATGAATCTTGACAATAACTGGCCACTAACAGTAATAATCTGATGCTGTACACATTGTACAGTGCTGCTGTTGGAAGTATCAAAATATTGAACAAGTCTTTTACTTTCTGATACATTAATATCCTTACCTTACCTTACCTTACCTCCGGGGTGGACAGGCTCTTACACCTGCCCAGCGCTGAAGCCATATCAGTTCGGCCCAGTGCGCATCCCCGAATGTAACCACAAGGTTACAGGTAGTGGCTATAAAGCCATAGACAGCTGTGAAGCCGTAAATAGATGGCTGTAAAGCCGTAGTCGGCTGTCAAGCCGAAACCAGCACAAAAGCACTGGTAATGTGTAGCAATCTGCTGTCATGGTTTGGTCAGCTCTTAGTTAGCTCCTCACCTCCAGATTTTAGAAATCTTTCAGGTCATCGGTGCAAAGCCCCACTACCATGACATGGTGGCTGAACATATCTGTTAAATAAAAATTTTAAAAAAATCTCAGTGTGGAACTTTTCTTCCTGTGGACATTTAGTTTAGCTTTTTCTGCTGTTGTTGTATGTGATTTTACGTGTATTTTGTGTGTGCCACATCATAAATTATTGACTGATTATTAGTTGTGTAAAATTTTGAAACTCTGAATATCGCCCATCACTAGTTTTTTTATGTCACTTTAGAGTCACGTGAGCCGTGTTTACGTCACGTGACGTCATGCTTGCCTGTTTTTGTTGTGAGTTATTGTCATTATAAATTTTAAAATAATTTCATTAATGTGAAGTAAGTCTACCACGTCGTTTTTATGCACGAAAGCAGCTACTGCTTTCAGCGCATCTTAGCCATCGCAGTTCTGTCCGTCTGTCTGTTCGTTTGTCTGTCACACGGGTAGATCAGTCAAAAACGGTGCAAGATAGGATCACCAAATCTTCACCGTCGGCTGCCTGGAAGACTCTAGTTTGAGGAAACGTAAAGCTTTTCCATAAATTCGAAGGGGGTCACCTCGAACGAGAGCGCTAAATGAGAGGGGGGGGTGGGCAAAATTTGCGATTTTTGGCCAATAAGTCACTGTATCTCAGTAACGGTGCGAGATAGGGCCTAGGTTACTATTAATCACTAATAGGAAGTCATACACTGGCTCTCGGCTGGCGCCAAATTCAACGACCTTGAACGCCAAAATGGAGGGTTTTATGGATTTTTTGGCGATTTTGGGCTGCAACACAAGTCTATATCATTCACAAGGTGGCGCCACGACGGAACTATCATTATGCGATCCGTTGATCCAGATAGAGAATTTGGTATTTGTATATTAACTTAGCGTGAACACCCAAATTTTTAGCTAAACTACTGAATCGGAACTGCTATAGGCTTTCGCGCTTCTCGTGATTGTTTAGCACTTTTGTTTATGATGAGTTCAAATACATTGCACGTAGGCATTTGAACATGTTTTACAAAGAGTTATTTGAAGTTTAAATGATGCCACAAGCTTCTGATTTACGGTGTTCATCTCTGATGCAGTTCAACATCACATCAGTGACGAATCTAGTTTGTCTACTTATTATGTGATTCCAGACACACTTTGAGCAGCCATTAGTCCATTACTGCTGAATTAGCTGCGATATTTGGCACCTGAGTCAACTTTCCACAAGGCTGGCATAGATACTGAAGGAATCTCTTCAAACAGCTGTAGCCTATGCATGTTTCTGGGTTTTATCCCATGCCGAAAATGGCTGTTTCTCAGGTCTCGTCATTCTGAAAGGCCAAGTTTGGCACTCAGTATCAAAATATTTTAATGGCATATTCCACATTCTTAGTCGTCTAAATTATCTGTACTCAAGTTAAAGTTTTGTTAATGCTGTATATTTCATGATTATAGCTGCAGAAATAGTGAAGTTATTAACTGTTTCAGAGCTCAAAAAACGACTATGGTGGTCTTATTCAAACACCCATAACTCAAAAAGTACTTGGAATATTGGAGTAAAATTTTTCACAGTGCCTACAGATATGTTTGCAAGTATACCGTTAAATTTTTATGCAGTTTAGTGATGGTTACCCAGAAACGTTTTGGTCGTTTGGCCCATTTCAAATGGAATGACCCGCATGCATTAACACGTTAATAACACATCATTAATATTGCTAATATTGTAGGTGGACTACATCAAGATTGTGACTGGAATGAAGCCCACGAAGTCATGACTGTGTCACTGGACCATGACAGTAGTGATGGAACGGCAACAAAACAATTTTTAATTACTTGGATATTATTTAGTCATCAAATAAATGCAGTTTAATGGAATATTGGAACTCCTGCTTAACAGAATTAAGTAAATTTATGTATGTGTGTTAATTTGTTTAATGTGCATTAATTTTCTGAAAGTGAGTTAATTCTTTAATGCATTTCAATGCGTTAAGTTAATACGTAAATTCAACAGCTCTGCAAATTTCGTGTGTTTAGTGATACATAAGATGTAAGCATCTGTGCAAATTTTGGTGGAAAAAAACAATAGGAGTATGTGAGGGCTTAAAGTTTGGCATATCTCATCAAAGCAGTTTGTCACTTTTACAACAGTGCTCTGATGCCATGTACCTTGTGATTGTAAGTGCATTCCAGGTTTTGATTGACATTTTTCATTTCGATCTTCCACGTTTTGTCAGTGTATCTTGGCATTGATAGCTGAACGAGTCAGATATGGTTATGGCAAGAAGAATTGCAAATAAATTAGTGTTGAAAATTTTTTATGCAGGGCACACGACTATCATGATTACGGTGTTTGTGATCATTGCGGTGCTGATGATCTGCTGCTTTGTGTCGTGTGTTGCATGCTGTATCTGTCTTCCACGGTACCGCTTGCATCAACAGATGCGCAAGGCTCAACAGCCACAGCAACCAGGTGAAGGTGACAGTGATGACAAATGTTAATATTTGGGGGCTCATACACTATCGCACCTAACAGTGTTAGAATTAGGGTTAGGTTACTAACCCTAACACTAACCCTAACCTTAACCCTAACCCTAGGAAGTTACTGCAATAGTCTATCACTGTTAGGTGCGATAGTGTATGAGCCCCAAATATTTGGACATTGTTTGCTGTGCTGGCATTATAACATACCGGTAGTTAATTGCAAGATTTTGCCTGATTTATTTCCTGAATGTACACTCACTCACTCACTCACTGCTGTGCGTAACCAGCTGTGGGTCGTAGCGCCCTCCACGTTGACCGGTCGTCAGCAAGAGCCCATGCGTCGGCAGCAGTGAGTCCGGTGTCCCGCACAATCTGACTCATCCATGTAGTCCGTGGTCTGCCAGCGGGGCGATTCCAGTCGTGCTGTG
>Ga0056128_1009428_pt1 | contig 12260 bp, 7 predicted proteins | sample WorMetLIZISLAND2_FD_71113 | JGI IMG/M metagenome (GOLD analysis project Ga0056128, IMG submission 71113) | Marine gutless worms symbiont microbial communities from Max Planck institute for Marine Microbiology, Germany - Olavius geniculatus... ...
CTGTGGGTGCGCGGAAGAAAAAAAACGTATATATAAATAAAAATTTTTGCGTATATTTCACCCATTTGCCGAGAAGCCCCCCTTGGAGGAATTTGCATAAAATTTTGCATGACGGGTCCCCTCGCCAACGTAATCAACCGTGCCAAATTTTATCTCAATCGGGTCAGGGGTTTTTATTCTGTGGGGGTCGAATTTTTGGATTCCCCATAAGAAAGAGAAGTCGCCGTTAACGCAGGGCTTGAACTACCGTTCAGCCTGTGATTCACAAACAACAGTGCGGGAAAGCATATCATTCAAAAACGCTGGTCGGCAAACGAGCGAAAGACAAGAGCTATGTACTGGAGTGAGGTTAGAAATTAGAACATACTTTGAAGACAGCGGACAACAGAACTGAATGAGTGTCACTGGACATGTGCAACGCAATTACATCTTACCGCGAGGTCGTTATCGTAATCTGGTACATTCGTTTGGTCGGGCCGGGCGCTCGCATGCTCGAATGTGTTTTGTCTACGCCGCGTTTTCTTGTCCAAAGTACGATGCGATTAGATACTACTAGAGCTATTACGAACGTGCGTACGAATTCAGTCAGTGTATGCATCCGGCATTTAAATACTTACAAATGGCAGGCATTTGAAGCTGTATTTATAAAAATTTTAAACAAGTTTAAAGGAAAGCAGTATCTAAATTTTATAAATATTTACCGCAGCACCGTTTGCATGTTTGCGCAGTTGCGTGACAGATGTACATTCTATAGGTCGCACCAATGCTTAGCATTATCAAAGATTTCGGCAACTTCTGAATAATAGTCTGAATAATCAGCCCTTTTTGATGACAGTGCATGTAATATTTTACGCACATTTTTGTGCACTTACTGTTTTATCATAATACTGCATTTTCTGCATTTTCTTCATATAAGTACTTAGCGTTAACAACTTAATACTTCGAATTAGGTAATGGTATTTAAATATTCAGCAAGTATGTGAGTATTTAAATCGTATTTAAATACGTTTAACTTCAAGGTATTTGCATACTATTCTAATACTTTCAGCAACTATTTGTCACAACTGCGAGTAAGATATGATAGAAAAGACTTGGTGCATAAATCGGCATAAAAACATACAAAATAGTCACGAAAACACATTGATGCTACTCAGTTTCTCAAATTCAGAAAAAAAAACTGGACATGACCTCAGAGGGGTCACAGTCTCTGTCATGAAATATACTTGGTGTTCGTTCGAATGTTCTTCAGCCAAAAAGTCGTCACTGACTGAAATCAACTTCATCAGCATGTCATCGAAGCACCGTCCACCAACGCTTTCAAGAACAGACTTGACAAGTTTTGGCAACAAGATATGCATTTAAAGCAACCGCGTCTCCGCTTATCAACATACAAGTACAAGTACAAGTAAGTACAGTGTGCTGGCCAAGCCTCAGATCCAGAGAGACTAAATACAAGACAGGACAAAATACGAAGTAGAAAGTGTCAGCAGCTGCAGCACCGACCGCCAGTCCGCTGCGTGAGATGAGATAGTTCATGGTTTGCGTCACATCGGCCGCATGCACGAGGTTATGATACGGGTTCGAGTGTTTACTGTAGCCGCGCTGCAGACGAGCCAGGAAATTCTCCACCGTCGAAATATTCATCTGCACAGAACAAAAAAAAACACCGACGACACTGGTCATTGACTGACGACGCCCACGACGGCGGCCACACAAATTTCGTTTAACCAACTTCGTTAGCGTAATATAGATGCGAAGCGACTGCACACCGGCGCACAGCGCGCAGTCAATTACAATCAGCGCCTGTAACGAACTTGTTGCATACACGCCACGCACCCCTTGTCCACGCAAAACGGTACTAAAACTAACTCGGTTGCTGTAAAACAGCAATACAGCCACTCCAGCTTACCTATTAACGTTCATTTGTGACGCTTAGTAGGCCTACCTATGCTGGCAAAAATATATAAATAATACTATCTTTTTTTCGACGTAAACACAATAATGTTCAAACGAACACGAAGTCTGTCCAATGCATCTGGATAGCTTAGGCTCTACAGTAAAGTCCGTATAAATTAAATCAATGAGTGTGTAAGCCACAGTAGTGAAAATTAAAAAGTTTAATTGTCGCCTCAAAGACAATGGAATCACGACCTTGATCTTTTGTGGTCACGTGACGTCATCGGTCACGTGAGCATTCGACTCGCGGTAGGCAATTTCCATACGGGTGGTCCATTGTGACCATCGCTATGGAGATATGGCGCCTCAAACGCTGGACGCACACATGCACGGACACTCAGGTGATTTTATACTCTGTCCAATACTATGCATTGCATTAGACAGACAATTATTATTTACAATCAAACAACAGTCCACTATAAAAGACTACAGATGACTAACAAGCTATGTCCTTCCGGGAGATAATAATAATAATAATGTGATTAAATGTCGTACAATGGTTCAACGGCGTTCTGTAGCATGACAGTTTCTGTGTTGAATATCAGCCACTAATGGTCACTCAAGATGCATTTGAATAGTTAATTTTAGGCTTCCCGTAGAACGAAGTAACCCGGTAAAAATCTAACAACAATAATATTTGCCAGTCAAGCATCTGTCGCAAAAAACTAACAAAAGCACATTGCTGATGTAGGGCGCACATGTAGGGGGATAACTTTGTCTATACTTAGAAATCAGCTTCTAATTACGCCATACGTTATTCGCTAATGATAAACAGTTACTAATCACGTCGAGGGTGATGCATCTCGCCAAAAATTGAGGACTTTATCATAAAAGGAGAAAAAAATAAATCTCGTGTAGTAACTTTCCAACTATCGCAACTTGTTTGGCTACGATACATAAACGTTACGGACGGACGGACAATTGACGACAGCAATTCCGCATTTTGCACTGCTTGCATCGCGCAGCAAAAATCGAGTAATCAGTGGAGGCAGTTCGGTCACTGCTGGTATCCTGCGGTCTGCACTCGCAAATTAATGAACCGTTTATTGGACTTTTTCAGCTCATTGACTTTCTTTCTCGTTTAGTTACTGCACTCGTTAATTTTGCTTTGGGTGTCGTGTAGTGGACTAGTGAACCAAGCGCTAGTTTTCGATAACACATTAAAATGTTCGCGTGTTGCCGTATCTTCGATCGTAATTCGGGCTGCGTTTATCTTTCAACACGCGTCACTATCGTTTTCTTTAAAGACATTTTTTCTAAAGCTTAACGTACAAAAATATTTCTTTTTAAATTTCTGTTCAACCGATCAAGCAAATTTTTAGGCGGAATCGCTCTTTCAGTGCAAGCGAATCCGCCTATTCCTTCGAATTTCTGCGTAGCGTGGTCTCTCTGCCTGTCGTCTGTCTTGACATTCATGCCCCCCCCTGCTTAAACCGTTCCACGGATTTCGATGCCAATTTTGGCAGGTACTCTTGTAGGGTACATTGGCACATTGCGTGAAACGGGGGTGTTTGGCCTCTCAGAAAAATGGGAAATTTGGGGGTGGAACATCCAGCCAAAACATGCATAATCGTGGCCGGGTGGCGTAACGGTGTCGGACTCGCGATCAAGAGGTCCTGGATTCGACTTCCGTTCGGATCGTTATAAAGTGCTCACTACTTGGATGGGTGACTGTCTGTCAACAGATAAACTATCTAGGTATATAACCAAAACCAAGGTAAACTCAACCATCCCTTTGGGATACGTACATCGTGTACCCGTCTGGGGTTAAAGCGTGACGCGTTCACCTGTATCGGGTGGCAGGTAACACTGTGTGATCCCATATGGCAGGTGACGCTCCGTAGCTCTGCAATGCGTTTAACCTTTAGTTGTACATGTACAGCTACGTACTTTGTACTTTCTGACAAGGTCGTGTTTTTGCAGCAGTTCGTAGCCGACGTATTTGAGCGCGTTGCCGTCTGATGCCGTCTGCACGGCGAACACGTCGAACGACCAATCGTCGATCGACTAAAACATCATCAATCAATCAATCAGTCGTTCTCATCTAATCGAAAATCGATCAGTCGAAACCATAACGTTGCTCCGAATCGATACCCTCCGCTGTTATGCGATCGTTCTAACTACCGCTCCGTGAGTCTTGTCTCCTCAATCTGTCCGTCTGTTCTGTGCGCGGTCCTGACTCGAAAACAAAAGAACGTATATAGAACAAGAATCCCAGCTGTCGCTAGGGTGAGGCCGATCGCACCGCCTATGTCCGAAGCCGAGCGTCCGACTTCTAACCACGAAGAATTGCAGTCAAATTGCTACAGATGGACACAATGGTTACTATTGACAGCCTATAAGGTGTTGTCACCGCCCTATCCGATGGTACCATCGCTGACACCCTACGACTTACCGTTTAGCCACAATGCCACACAATTGGCATTCCATAGTGCGTTATACTCCTTTAATGTTAATGATTTCCATCTAACCTGACAGGGCGTATGCGGCTTTCTATTATAGTGATCAATAGCAACCTAGGCACCGTTTAGCCACAATACATCCGCAACAGACAGACAGACGGACAGACGGACAGACAGACAGACAGACCACAACTACGACAAAGTGTCGACCTTTAAGCTTACAGCTTAGCGGTCGGCCCAAAAACCAAAATCGACGCGAACGATAGAGTTGCACAGCTTTAAGCGGACAGCCGCATAAGATGTCAGCACTGGGCCGACATTTTTGCGGTCGACCGCTAAGGTCACGACTGTCACAAGCTTGTGTTTGTCGTCTGTCTGTTGTCTGTCTGTAACGCATGTATAGTAGGATTTGTGGTTAAGCGATACACGTCTTACTGGAAGACTGCCTGAACAAGTGAATAGGGTTGCCGGACGGCTATCCTGTGGTACCAAGACGGACCCTCGGCCAAAGTCGGATTACTTCGAAAGTAGTTTATTTCAGGCAGAAAGACAAGAAGGCTGACGGTGTCCTCTCTATGCACAGCGCCTCAGCTAGCTGACTCGCCACTGTACTAATGCGCATTTCATTTCGTGTTCATTTTTCATTCCAAATTGTGGCAAATAAGGCCTACATCAATGCAACAAAGGCACAGCAGCAGACGAGCTATAAGTATACAGCCTACCTTGAGCAGAACGGCAACGTTTGGCGGTACTTGCAACCCACCAGGGCTCGTGATACGCCGGTATATCCTGCAATGTGATAAACAAGCATTAATATACGATAAGACACGCCCATCCAGTTCTCTTGATTCTTAATCTTTCTGTCTGCATGCATTTTACCAGGATATAACATACACCGGCAAATAAGAAACGGAGAAGACAAAGAAATAACGGCGTTAACGCTGGCACACATGCAGACATAGTAGCACATCAAATCTGGATACCGGTATATACGTTGTATGTTAACGAACTATCAAATAAAAATAATTCTCTTATTTTTTTTACCCTCGGTACTCCGTTCCCGAGGGAGCCTAAAAATTAACTACGAAATACAAAGGGGGGTACGAGACGCCTCGTCTCTTATTTAAAATGCAGAAAGCAGAATTAAAAAAACTTATCCGCACCACGCAGGTAAACCACTAAACCCCTCATCCAATCAACATCGCCTTTTCATATCTCTGCGGTGTGGTAATTATCTCCATTTTTGGATCTTGAGCCGAAAGTGAGCTGGCGCCCAATATGGCAGCAATGTGGCCGAAATTTGAACCGACGATTTGCTGATCGCATGTAGGACGCCACCGAGCCACACACTGATGGATAAAACTGTAATTAATATCCCGTTTACACGATAAAGCTGGCTCGACGCAAGCACGCATCAAGCACTTAACAAGCCAGCTTAATGTGTGCTTGATGTGTGCTTGATCAGTGCTCGACAAGCGCTTGTCGAGCCAGCTCGACCAGCGAACCAGCTTCATCGCGTAAACGGGGTATAATGCCGTAGCAAGCGTGTTTTAATGTTACATGTATGTCAGTGATGTTAAGTCCTCGAGGCTAAGCTGGCCTCAAGGCCAAAATTTTGTCTTCGGTTTCGAAAATTTGTCTTCGGCCTGTCCTCGAACTTTTTATTTTAGCCTCATGAAAACGCATGTAATAATATCACGCGTAAAAACGATGTAAGCTAGCATCACGACATCTTCGCTGTATATAAATTTGCATTGTAATTTACAAATACATTAGAATAACATTGGAATAAAAAATAATGATAACATGATCACAATGATGATTTCTGCAAAATACATGCAGCGATTACCTAATAGGTTATCTTTCGACTTTGAAAATTGTATTCGGCCTGGCCTCGGCTTCGGCCTCGGCCTCGAGAAATTGTCCTCATTTAACATCACCGCATGTAGTCATACCTTGATGTACAATACTGCAAAACCGGCGGAAAGGCCCTCCATACACTCCGGTCGGTAAGGGCCTCACATATGCTCATGGGCCTCATGCTACGAAAAAAATTCTAGTTTTTTACATATATTCAAAATATAAACTAAGTAAACATGAGGAAAGTTTACCCAAAATGGACAAGTTTATTACTTTTCATTAATGTAAAGTAATCTGTGACGTACTGCGGCCTATTAAACTTCATTTTTGGCAGAAACAACACAAACTGTATCTGACTTTTTGCATTTCTAATTTTCCCAGACCCCCGTTATAGACCTCACAGTTGGACTTCGGAGGGGGCTTCCAACTCTAGCATCGGCACTGATCAACGCTTGCCTGTCGACAAGGATGCCGGCGCGGATGGCGTTAGCCACGCTCCGGAAGCGTGGTTTCGTGTCCCCAGTGAATCGCTTCGAGACGCTGCCCGACGTCGACCTCGTGAATGTCTGAGCCAACCAATCGCGCACCTCGTTTGGCACCGCCGACGCCTCGACCCGACCCAGTTCATCGTCGTCGTCGTCCTCTTCCGCCTCAAACACGCCCCTGAACACATTCCAACAGCCGACACACACACATATTTATCATCTGTGATGTCTCGGCCGGGGCGGGGACAAAGAGAGGCAAACCCACCTAAATTTTAGACTGTCGGAGAATTGTCGGAAAAGTCTCTTTTGTCGAAAAATGCAAAATTGGGGCTAAAAACTCCCACTTGGAAAGAATTCAGGGGCAAAATTAAAATTCTGAACACCCACAATCCACACTCTCCTCTGTCGGAAATTTAAAGTGTACGTCGGAAAACTGTAACTTTTAAACGCACGACGCCGCTGCATGTCATAATCGTCGTTTTATTTGCCAAGAACTACAGATAAAACAGCGGAAAATCGTGATACTACGCGCCGCCAACCCTTTTTATGACGGAAGGCATTGAACAATGATTATAGGATCAACAGGGGTTGTTGTTGTTGATTTTCGCTCCAGTCGAACAAAACGCATATACAAAAACTCGCTGTTAGTGAACAAATTACTCGTGAAGCAGATATAAGTACTGTATAACTAACTACTGGGCTAACCTTCAACCGCGTGCGTGTGTGTTAGCTCACTTAAATATTTAATTGACTGATTTTGATTGACCTATAAACCGATTAATTGGCTGGTTTATTCGTTTTCTGGCGTGTCGATATATTACTCTTTGCTGTACGCGTGTTTATTGGTTGGCTAACAGACGTCGTCGTCAGCGCGTCTTTCCTGTCAACAAATTTCGAACTGGTGCAACAAACTGTCACCGCAGATTACTGCTGCTGCTGCTGCTGTTGCTGCTGCTGCGAATACTGTGGTGCCTACAAGGTCTGCGTTTCCACGGCGTCTGAACAGTCATACAGCGTGCACGTAGTCAGCAGTGACGACTTTATTATGCAGCGTCCGTTGAGTCGACAGCGACACGTAGATGCAGTGCGACTGATCATTACAGCCCTGGCGCTGTCCTTATAGTTCATAGTTCATGCATACTTCATAAGCACCCAGCCAGACTGTTTGCTCCGGCTGCGTTGACATTCCTTTCCTTTCCCCTTCCCCTTTCTAGCTTTTCCCTCCCCTTCTTTTTCCACTCTTTCTCTTCTCTTAAATCCAGCTAAGAATCTAGAAATTCAAGTTCGACCATAAAATGCGAGCTCACCCCCGCACCATAAACGCATTCTGAATCATCCACAGCTCTCAAAAAGCATTTCGCGGCAACTCTTTCAGTGTGCAATGCAAATGACTGTGTTTTGTTCATTTTTCAAGTGAAAATAATCCCAAATTTTTTGGCGGTGGCCCCGATAATCCTTCTATACACGGTGCTGGGCAGTCAGTATATAGCAACGACCGAATACCTGCTTGCGATATATCGAAGTTATGCGAGTATGAGCTGCTTCAAGTTGCGCAGTACATAAAATCACAAAGTTCTTCCCAAGCCATAAGGCCCACGGGGCGGCGCTAATCTCGGTTTCCTTAGCCCTCAGCCAGACATCATGTCACCTCAGTTTACACTGCCAAACCACGGATACGGAGCTAGTGCCTCGCGTGGTGTGCCCATTTACGTCCCAGCTTGCACCGTTATTCACTGCGCCTACCCACGGAGGGATGGCCAGGCTGAGTTGATCTGGGTGGCTTGTTACATATTGAGATGGTTTACCCTCCTGCCAACGGTCACCCATCCAAGTACTAACCGTGCTTGGTGTTGATTAACTTAGTTGATGAGACCAACGAGGTTACCAACTGAGCCAAACCACCACCATTGCACAGTACGCACGGATTGTTATTGATACGCAGCTATAGTAAAAAAAATCGATGCTGTCTTCGCTTTATCTTTGACGCCTGTTCGCTTCGGTGTGTAAGTCTTGAGTGTTCTTGTACAACGTTGATTTTACTATACGTAGATAAAAAAACAACTGCAAACCTTGCGATAATATTCATTCTTACAGGCCAATACAGCATACAAAAGACTTTGAGAGCAGCCCAAACCATCTGTCGGACACTGATGTTAATTTTAACGCAAGACGCTGCATACGCGTGTCTTTAACGAGATACAAGCACTTGCGTGACAGCTTGCATGCCAGCGAATGACATCTCACAACCCGTCAGCTTATTACTGCAATAAGCACAAGCAACATGCGTTTCTGGCCAGAGGCTGCACTTAATCGCCTCAAGTTGTGAATTATTTACGATTTTCATCACATTTCTGTCGCATTTCATTGTCTCCATTCTGCACAGTCGGCGTATCTATTGCAGAAGCTGCGCTTTCAATCGAGTGAAGCAACACCATTATTAATTATTGGTGGCGTGATGACGATTTCGCTCCGTAAAGGCCTACAGATAGGCACCACAGAAAGATTAAAGAAACACCGAGCAGGTTGTGTCTGGAAATACAGCAGCGCAATCTAAACGAGTCCATGCTCAAACATAAACCGCTACAATGCAATCTGGTTCGCTAGAAAAATCACTGCCTGCTCAGATCTGATGCGATACGCTCTCGCTTCAGTGAGAGCAAGAAAGGGTTACAAGAGACAACTCCAAACCAGCGAAATTCAAAGTTTATGCAAAATATGCACACTTTCATTCATCGAATAACGAAACAATTTAAATGAATAAATGAACAGACGTGCATGTTTGTATACAGCCATTATGTTTTATAGCTATATACAGAGGCGCTAACAAACACACAGCGTCAAACCTGAGCAAAAAAACTGACAGCATGATCACGTATTTTAAACACACTTTGAGAAAGAAGATTTGTCCTGCAATTTATACTATAACTCTGTAGACTGAACTATAACTCTGGTGAGGGTATACACGGATTATGGTATTCTTCAGTGTTAGTACCAGAAATTTAAAACTCCCAAAGTCTTAATAAATTTTCTACGTAGACTCTATTACTTTAATAGCGGCGAAGTAGCCTACACTTGTAAATCTGCAGCGCTAACGATTTTGCATTAATTATCCGCAATAACGACGTTGCCGCTTCCGACCTTCCGACGTAGACGAACGAGCTACGACCGAGCGAGCTAGCACTGGCTGGGGACATGACGTACGACCGCATGACTGGGCGTACTGGGCGTACGAATACGTACGTACGGGCCGGCGGACCGTACATTAACGAGCAACCAGCGTCAGTCAGATCAGTCGCTTAGCTGACTGACTGACTGACGGACATCACAAAAAAACACAGCACAGTGGATGAACGCCGGAAGGTAGGACTAAACCCCCACGGACATGACCCCCTCCCCTAGGACAAAACCCCCTGTAACGTTGGGTAGGACGAAATCCCTTTTAGGACAGATCACTCAATCAAATCAATTAAAACACATACGTATAGCGCCACAAATCAGGGGCCCATAATGGCAGAGACTAGGCTAAATGTTCACGTTTCTGTACATGCAATATCAGACAGTTCGGTTTTTAAACAACGTTAATTAGGCGTGCTGAAAAGTTCAGCGGATCTACAGCCATATGAGTTCCAGTGAGTTCAAGACAGAAGAAGCGCTAACGCTGAACGCTGAACGCTTTCGCTGACAACGCTAGCGCCATCCGAGATACTCTACGCAACAACTTCTCCAGGTCAGAGGGTTTCGTTTTACCACCGCGGTATATAGAGAAAGGGGGTTCTGTCCTAGGGTGAGGCATGTCCGGTGGGAAGTTATGTCCACCGACGAATCGAGCGGCATTGACTGATGACCAAGCAGCACCACAAGAACGGTCATCAGTCACACGGCAATAAGAAACATTAGACGACGGACGGGCCGGGTGGGCTACAGACCGAACCCCACTACAAACTCGTTGCAACGAAACTCCCTCCTCTACGCCGTATTGCCAGAAAAAATTTTGTCGCAAGGGATTGACTGTTGTAGAGGTTCGTCGAAAGGGGTTGTATAGCAGAGGTTTTATCGGTCGGACATGCAAGGTTAAGGTATGCAGACTATCTACATCAGACCGTCATATTGGAACTCTTGATGCAACCAACTGTCCATTTCCTTCTCCGTTCGCTGACTGGCAGCGAGCATGAGCGGCGTCCATCCGTCTGTATGTATGCTGCGAAATGCAGTATAATCACGAGCACTGAACAGCAGCGTAGCTAGATATGTGCACTGGGGGTCTCCCCTCTCTTGTCTTCCTTTTCTTTCCCCTCCCTCGCGTCCCCTCCTCTGCCTTCCCTTCCTTCTTCTTTTCCCGCTTCCCCTTTTTTTTCTTTTCCTCCCAGTCCTCCCCTAAGAAGTAGGACCCCTAATTCCAGCTAAGGGGTCTCAGGAAGCGATGTAAATTCCCTGCATATGAGATTTGGTGGCTACAATTCTAATTATTTTTCCGAGTCCATAATATCTATTTTGACACAAAGCTTGTGTCTGGCCATTGACAGCCTGGGCCCCTGCCCCTTGTCTACGCTGCTGCCACTGAACGCTACTCGGTGTCACCATGGATCGACGCGACCTGTGAACTACTCAAGACCTCCGTGTGGGGCTGTCCGACCGCCACAATACTGCCGCCGCGACCGGGCGCTCTCTCACGCAGGCAGGCAGTCGGGTAGGCTGCTGTCAGTGGACGTCCGTCCGTCCATCAGTGGTACTGCCCTCCGGAAGTGCCGCCGACGCTCACCACGTGCCGCGCATGCGTAAACGCAGCGTCATCGGTCGCATCTGTCATCGTCGTCGTCGTCGTCGTCGTCGGCGCAACAAAGACGATCTATGTGTGTGCCACCAGGTCCTTCCAGCCCGCCAGCGACACATCCGCAGATTAACGAAAGCCAAGCACGTCCGCGTCGGACGACGACGATGCAGAGTTACGACCGAAAGCAACACATGCTGTGTGTGTGAAGCTGTATGGGACGTATAGAAGCTGAATTACTGGATTCAGTACGATCTTATCACCACACGTCGCTCGCTGGGCTGTACCTCCATCACTGATGACTTCAGTCCGAGTTTTCGCGGCATTTAAGTGTTCGTTATTTTAACGAAATTATATCGCACGCTGCAGAAAACCTTTAGCCTTACGTGAACTCTGAAACATTCGGAGTTCGGTCCGACGCATGCGTGTCACGTGTTAGGCCTAATCCAGCCACTGGCTGCAACACATTGTAAAGATGCTTAATTCATCCAATTTAATTTCATTCAATCCATCATTGCACAAAAGCACGCTATGACACACCTCAGTTTCGACACAACACGGCCGCAACAAAGCAAGAACCGCTTTAGAAAATGACTCTATACGCATTATCTGCAAAGCATCAGTAGTTCTGTGACAGCGCAACCAATAAAAATAAAAATTACGCCTATCAGCATCACACTCACACGGTAGTGTGAGTGTTGTAAGGACGACCTTCAAAGTATATGGGAAAATGCAAACTTTGACCCTCAGCCAACCAAAAACCCCTGAACCGATCGTCACCAAATTTTA